>Ga0209233_1000176_pt1 | contig 142863 bp, 153 predicted proteins | sample AraplaCL_Cvi_mCL_FD_184269 | JGI IMG/M metagenome (GOLD analysis project Ga0209233, IMG submission 184269) | Arabidopsis root microbial communities from the University of North Carolina, USA - plate scrape CL_Cvi_mCL (SPAdes) (version 2) | ecosystem: Host-associated > Plants > Roots >...
GGCGCGAGCCGGCCGATCGCGGCCAATGGCTCGTGCTCGAACTGTTCCTCGTCATCGCCGTGCTGGTGATGTGCGCGCAGGTGCGCGGCGCCCGCCTCGCCGCGCCGCTGGCGTTTCCCGCCGCCGGCTGGCTGATCCTCGCTGCCCGCGGCTATTACGTCCGCACCCGGCGCTTTTCCGGCATTCTGGCGCTGCTCGGCAGCTGGCTGGCCTTCGCCGGTTTCGTCATCGCGGTCGGTGTCGCGCTCACCACCGAACTGCTCGAAACCCCGGCGCAGGCGGCCGTGGTGGCGAGCGCCGGCGATGGCGGCCGGGCCTGCCTGATGCCTGAGGCCTTCCTGCCGTTGGCGCGCCTGCCGCAGGCCCGCGTGCTGTCGCCGGTCGATCTCGGCTCGCACGTGCTGCTCTATACCGGTGACTCGGTGGTGGCCGCCCCCTATCACCGCGACCAGGCGGGGGTGCGCGACACCTATCGCTTCTTCAACGACCCCATCGCCGAGGCGCAGCAGATCGTCATCGCCCGCGGCGTCACGGTGGTCGTGATCTGCCCCGGCATGTCGGAATTGCGCGGCCTCGCCGACGCAGCGCCCGATTCCTTCGTCAAGCTCTATGCCGAGGGGCGCCTGCCCGACTGGCTGAAGCCGCTCAGCACCTCGGGCGATACGCTGCAGCTCTATGGCGTGGTGGCGCAGTAGCGGGTCGCAGCCAATCCCGCCGCCCTCATGGTGAGCTTGTCGAACCATGGGCCACAGGCTCGGTGCCCGCCCTCGTGGTTCGACAGGCTCACCATGAGGGCTACGCGAGGCAAGGGCTAGGAGAGGCAAAAGCCAGAGGCGTGCGGTAGCCTCTAGCCCATCATTGCCCCTGCAGGCCAAGTTGCTCCCGTACCCGCCGCGGCAGTTTCAGCGATACGAGCCGGTGCGCCTCGCGCAGATAGCCGGCGACTTCGTCGTCGCCGAGGGCCGAACCCGCCTCGACCGCCACCCATTTGGCGCGGGCCAGATAGGGCGCCGGCCGGATGCCGTCGAGGCCGGGCAGCATCTCGAAGGCGAGGTCGGAGCATTTGAACGACAGGGCGGCGGGGCCCGAAACCCCGCCGCCCTGGATGGCGAAAATCTTGCCGCCGACCTTGGCGACCGCCGCATCGCCCCACTGGTAGACGAGGGTTGCGGCGGGCAGCGCCAGCACGAAGGCTTCGAACGTCGCGCGCTCGAAGAGGTTTGCTGTCGCTGCCGCCACCCGCGCCGCCGGTCAGGCGGTGGCTTCGGCTACGGGCGCCTTGGCCCAGTTGATCGGGCAGGAAACCCCCGTGCCCTGCAGCCCGCAATAGCCGTTGGGGTTCTTGGCGAGATACTGCTGGTGGTAGGTCTCGGCGTAGTAGAAGGGCTTGGCCGGCGCGATCTCGGTGGTGATCGTCCCCATGCCGCGCGCCTTCAGCGCCTCCTGGTACATCTTGCGGCTCGCCTCGACCACTGCCGCCTGCTCGGGCGAGGTGGTGTAAATGGCCGAGCGATACTGGGTGCCCCAGTCATTGCCCTGCCGCATGCCCTGGGTCGGATCGTGCTCCTCCCAGAACGATTTCAGCAGCGTTTCGAGCGAGATCACCTTGGGGTCGAACACCACCTCGACTGCCTCGGTGTGCCCGGTGCGGCCGCTGCAGACTTCCTCATAGGTCGGGTTGGGCGAAACCCCGCCCTGGTAGCCCACCGCGGTGACGTAGACACCCGGCAGTTCCCAGAACAGCCGCTCGGCGCCCCAGAAGCAGCCGAGCCCGAAATAGATCGTCTCGCTGCCCTCGGGATAGGGGCCCTTGAGCGCATGGCCATTGACGAAGTGCTTGTCGGTGACGGGCATCTGGGTGGCCCGCCCGGGCAGGGCTTCAGTGGCGGTGGGCAGAGTGGACGGCTTGGAACGGAAGAACATCTGGCGAAACCTCCTTGTGACGCGAAAAACTCCGCGGGCGGCTCTACGTTGTCGCGCTTCCGAACCGCAAAAGTGGCGGCCACTTCTGCCGGAAGCGCCCTAGAACTGGTCCTGCTTGACGAACCGGCGGCTGGCGCGCGGACGCCCCAGCACCAGCAGCGCCACCCCCGGAATGCCGACCACGGCAAAGCCGGGTGCACTCAGCAGCGCCGAGAGCAGCGGCTCGAGCACCGGGCCGAAGAACCGGCTGTCGATGAACGCCTTGACCTGTTCGAGGCTCTGGGCGCTGAGCGACGTCCAGGTATCTCCCAGGCCCGTCGTCACCAGCCCGTCGGCACCCAGCGATTTGATGCCGTCGATGATCAGCAGGATCACGGCCATGCCGATGAGCCAGGTGCCGAGGATACGCAGAATGAGCCGCATGCCGCCTTCCGCCCGCCGGCCGGCACGGCGCCGGCAAAAAGCGAGGATCGAATTGGGCTTCTTGTGGCACGCCGCCCGCTGTTTGCAAAGATAGGCATCCACCCCGCCGCTGCCAACGATGCTGACGGGGTTGTGATCCCGTCACAAACCCTTGCGGCGCCCGCTTATCGCGCTTGCGGCAAGCGCTTCGATCAGTATAGTGCGCCCGCTCCGGACCGGCCCCGCGCCGCCCGCTGCGTGGAGAGATGGCCGAGTGGTCGAAGGCGCACGCCTGGAAAGTGTGTAGGCGGGTAACCGTCTCAAGGGTTCGAATCCCTTTCTCTCCGCCAGCTTCCCAATTTGTTCAATGACAGCCAGGACTTGTTTTAAGTCAGTGGCTTAGCGCCGCCTTGGTGGTACACAAGGGTGGTACATAATGGTCCTTTCGATGGCTCGTCCCTGGAAGCATCCCAAGACCGGAATCTATTGGCTCAGGCGTCGCGTACCCGACCGACTCCGCGAGGTCGTCGGCAAGCTCGAGATCAAGAAGAGTTTGGGAACGAAAGATCCCGCCGAGGCCAAGAGGCTGCATGCGGCCGCTTTGCTGGAACTTGATGAAGCTTGGGCCAGCCTGACTCTCGGCGAGCGCAGCCTATCGGAGCGAGAGGCATGGGAAGTTGCCCGATCCGTCTATTCTGACATGATGGCAACCTTTGGCGAAAATCCGTCCGAGCAGAACCATTGGGACGCGCGTGTCGGGCCGACGGTGTTTCACCGCGACGCCGTCCCATTTGACCCTTCGGACCCCTGGACTATCGATCCGGACGCCTGCAAGCGCTCCCGGATGGAAGATTGGTGCACGAGAAAAGCGCAGGAGGTCGCGAGGGTTCGCGGTCTCCTTGTCGACGAATTGGGGATGCAGCGACTCGAACGTGCGATAGCTAAAGCCTGCCAGGCGGCAGCGGTCGAGTTGGCCCAGAGCGCCCGCCACGGCTTCGTCGCTGCGCCGGTTTTGGCGGCCTCAGCCGGCGTTCATGCGACCATTGACCGGCAGGTCGTCACCCTCAAAAGCCTACTCGATGGATGGGCGGCCGAGGTCAAGCCGGTTGCCAAGACCCTATACGCCTGGGGGCGGACGACTGAGGAGTTCGCAAGTTTCGTCGGCCACAATGATGCGGCTCGAATGACATTCGACGATGCTGTGAAATGGAAGAACCACTTGATCGAGCAGGGCCTGGCTGTCCGGACGATCAAGTATGGCAAGCTCGCCGCGTTGCGGGCCATCGTTCAATGGGGTGTCGACAACCGCCGCCTCATCGACAACTTTGCTGCCAAGGTCTCAGTCGCCGGCAAGGTCAATGTCAAGGAACGCAAACGCGGCTTTACTGACGAGGAAGCGACTACCATCCTCAAGGCCGCGGACCGAGAAACCGTCTCCTACCTGTACTGGATCCCTTGGCTATGCGCCTTTACCGGTGCGCGGCTCTCGGAGGTTTCCCAGCTCAGGAAGGAAGACGTCATTGAGGTTGAGGGCATCTCTTGCGTCCACTTCGTGCCCGAGGCTGGGTCGCTGAAAAACGCCGGCAGCGAGCGCGCCGTCCCACTGCATCCCGCCCTCATCGAACGCGGGTTCCTGCGCTTCGTCGAAAAGGCGAAACCGGGACCGCTGTTCAAGGACCTCACCCCCGACCGCTTCGGCAGTCGAGGTGGCAACGGCACGAAACTGATTGGGCGTTGGGTGCGAGGTCTCGGCATTACCGATCCCCGCGTCAGCCCGTCGCACGCCTGGCGCCACCGCTTCAAGACTCTGGGCCGCCGCTTCGGCATGGCCGAGGACATCAGCAACGCGATCACCGGCCACGGCAAGCGATCGGTTGCCGACAGTTATGGCGAGTATCAGATGGCGGCGCTTTTGAGGGAGCTGGACAAGCTTAATTCCCGGCGGCCGTGACGCTGGGTTCAGTCGCCAAGGGCTAGAATCCTGCGTGTCTTGCGCTCGACGTCGACGAGCCCAAACCGATCCGTGATGTCCGTCGATGACCAGGCTTCCATCAGGAATTGCAACAGAGCCCTTGGCGACAGCCGACGTTTCTCTGCGCGCGACGCCAGCATACCTTCGATGTCGCTTTCCAATGTCTCATCGATCGACATGAACGCCGGGAACCCTCGCGCCACCGTCGGTTTAGCTTCGCCATCAGCTATGCGCGTCAGATACACCAAGTGCTCTCGGACGTGCTCGGAAAGTGCGATTGCCGAGGCGTCCGACATGGTTTGAATTGCCTTCGCGCGCGGAGCCGAATGAAGCAGGTCGGCGAAATACTGCAGAACCGTTTCGCCCCAATCCAGGCCTAAGCTGGCCTTTACGCCTGCAATGTCGCTGGAAGCCGGCGTGCCGACGCGTCGTAAGTTGGCCCACATAACTCCTGGCAAGCCCCCTCCCACCGACGCGATCAACTCGAGGACAGTGTGATCAGTCGCCCATGGAACTTGCGGCTCCAGGAGGCGGATCGAGTCATCGAATGACAGTGGCCGCAGATTGATGAGATCGCTTCTGGAAAGAACTGCCGGTCCGACCTCGGCGACTTCAGAAGCCGTAATGATGAAGTACGTCTCACTTTCGGGCTCCTCGATGGTCTTGAGAAAAAGCTCCACGAGACCGGGCTTTGCATCTTTCATATTCTCCATAAGGATGACTTGCCGATCCCCGAACAGCGAGCCTTGGTCGGCAAACCGTCGAATTCCTTCCGCAGCGCCGGCATGGCGGTCGTTTGAGAGATCGAACTCTACAAAGTTGGCTTGATCGCCGCGGTCGAAAGCGCGGCAGGCGCCGCACTCCCCGCAAGCAATAGTTGATGCGGTTGCCGGCCGCTCGCAGAGTAGTGCTTTGCCGTAGGCTCTGGCCATTGTGCCCTTGCCAATTCCGGCCGGCCCCGACAGAAGCACTGCGCCAGTGGAGTCTTCTAGTACCCTCCGTCGAAGACGGTGTACCGCCTCAGGCTGGCCAACAAGACTGGATAGGGGCGGTACGTCGCCAAGCTTCTGTTGGCGGGGCAGCGACTCCGATGGGGCGCTGGCCACTTCTGAAGTCTCTGGCGGAACATCCGCCCTCGCGATGGCAGATCTTGCCAGGGCCAGAATCCGGCGTAGCTCACTCGGTAGCTCATCATTCGGCTGCAGAAAATCGACGAGGCCTTGCAACACATCAATTCGAGCGCGTGCGAGTGGACCGACCGGGTCTCCATCGACGGAAGCAAGTGCTTGGGAAAATGAGCGCCAAATGCCCTCGAGCTGCAGCTCCGTCGAGTCGAAACTGGCACGCAAGACGAAGTCTCGGATCAACTGGTCGACTAAGAAAGAAATTGTGTCCGGCCCTGGGCGACCGACATCTCTAGACGTGCCTGAGGTAAGGTTCAGTTCATGTTGACGGGCGAGAAGCATCACGCCCCAAAGCGCGATGTTCGTCAGCTGGCGCTTCGAACGAGCGCCACGCTGTGTGGTTGCCCCGGTCAGGATTCTGGCCGTCGCGCGTGCGAGCTCGGCCAACAAGCTAGAGGCGGTGGGTAGTCTGCGGTTTCGCTGATTGACGGCGAGGAGCAGCGCAACGCCATCACTCATCTGGCCGTTTTGGACGAGGTCAAGTAGGCGTGCGGTCAACTGCACCCGCTGCCTGGCCGCCCTTGTCGGTTCTGTAGATGCAGACTTCGTCACCCCATCGGCAACCTGAAGGAGAAGGCGCTCCTCGACTTCCCAAACCACCTCGTTCAGCAAAGGGCGATCCAGGATCAAATCCCGGCAATCGGCGAGCAGACGAGCTTTGGCGCCCTTATCAAGAAAGGACTGCATGCCGAGAGAATTCGCACAATGGTCAGCAATAGCGGGGAGGGTCGCCTCGGTCGGAGCGGCCTCCTCGAGCACAAGACAAGCAGCCTTTGCCTCAGCCCAGGAGGGCGAATTCTGAACCTTGGCGGTGCGGGGAACCAAGCATAGAGCGGGCGTCATGTTTGAAATCAAGCTCTGCAAAGCGCTCTCGACAACTTCGGCGTCGCACTTGCCCGGCCAGACGCTCAGAAGGAAGGTATCGTCGAACATTCCGGTGGTCGTATAGTTGAGCTTCTCCAGCGGAACCTGCATAACGGTGCCGCCGCGCTTCTCGACGGCGGCCAGAATTTTGCGCCGTACAGAGGTCAAGAACACGCCAGTGCGGTAGGCGTAGATCACTGGCCCCGAGGGCAGATTGTCGTCGGTCAGCAAGAACTCAACGTCGATCTTTGAGGTCATTCAGGCCGCACCCACCATCCCAGCCAGGACCGCGGTCCGCGTTCCCGAGGATCCTCGTGCATCCAAACAGATTGGAGCCGATTTACTTCGGCATCTGCTGTGAGAAGATCTGAGCCGTAGTGTGCCCGTAGTCGGGCAAGCTCTTCCCGCCGGCTTCTGCGCTTTGCCGTTCGATCTCGATACTCCTCTAGTTCCCAACCCGAGGTGAGCTCAGACCAGGCTCCATCATCGAAGGCCGACAGGGGCGCCAATCCTTGCTCCCCCAAGCGTTCGATTTCACGATGACTGATGCGACTGGAAACAGCCCACAAAGGCCCTCGTAGTAGTCCGGGATATCGCCGTTCGCGGCGCGCCAGGCGCCGGTGAAGCGGTTCCGCGCCTTCAAACTCTGCCTCATCGGTTCCAGCGCACAAGCTCAACACTGCGTCCCAGTGGAACGAAAGTGTGCCTCCCTTGGCGGCGTCCGCTGTCGTCACTCGCAGCCCTCGGTTGTGCCTCACCCTTCTCTCGGCACGCCATTTGGACGTCCAGTCCTGCAACCGGTCGTCATAGCCATCGGGAATGTGCGCAATAGCGAAGCCTCTGACGCCAAATTCGTCGCTGTTCTCGCACAGCCTTACATAGGCAAACGGGCTGTCGTTTCCGCCGCTCAGGTCGGTCTCAAGGTCTTCGCAAAACTCGGCCACGAGCCGCACGCCAGTTGGAGTGTCATCTTCACCGAACCATTGCGGTTCAAGCTCAAACGCAGCGTTGAAAAGCACACCATATTCCTGTGTCAGAAAGGACGCGCGGTTCACCAGTTCCCGCACGTCGTCAAGACGCATGTGTTGGTCGCCTCCAGCGTCACTTACTGAGCCTTTGTCAGCATATCGACGAGCAGCCACGGGGACCGTCTGGCTGGCGGATTTGTCGCCGCTCTCGAACAGCGGAGCGGCGCCAACCAGCCGATGGAAGAGGGCAAACTGCACGCCCAAGGCCGATGCAGACTCCCTTCCAGTGGTCTCCTTCCAGAAATTCAGCATCTCGCGGAAGGTCTCAGCGAGCGCCAGCGGTTGACCAATCCCATGACGCGCGCACAGCGAGCTTACCAAGGTCGCGCGCTGGGCGGCCATCAAATCCAGGAGCCCGTTTGATCGAAGGTCAAGACCTAGCACGTCGTTGTAGTAAGTCGCCGTCAGGGCATTTTGAAGCCAACCGGCCTTCTCATTGAGCGGTGCGTTCCACGCGTCCAGGGCTTGGCTCATGCTCCTCGGTTCCCCGCGCGCAAGTGACGCTAAGTAGGCTCCTAGCCGATCGATGGTGTCGACGCCGAAGACATCGAGCACATGCTCAGCGTGAATTGTGTCATCTTGCATGCCACGCATCTGGTCCAGCGCGTTGAGCAGGTCCCTGGGCTGACGGGGCCTGATGGCGGCAATCGCGGCCAGGGCGGGATCATCTATCGAAACGCCTTCGTCAGCCGCCACCTGATGAAGAAACTGAATGGCGGTCTCAAAATCGAACGGATGAATTTCAAGTGCGAAAAGCCGCGAGCGCAAGGTTGGCGCGAGTAATCTGTATTCGCTCGTTGCCAAGAGATAGACGACGCCGGCCTTCGGTTCCTCAACGTTCTTAAGTAATTTTTGAGTGGATCCGTTGTCGAGGGCGTGAGCCTCATCGAGAAAGAACACCTTCCACCCGGAGCGCGGCGTCTCATTCAAGACTTCGAAGTCGGTCTCTATCCATTGCCTACCCTTGGCCGGAACATCAACCTCGTGGAAATTGCGGCCGGTTTCGCACGGCTCGCACGCGCCACAAGGCGAACCGTCGGGCAATCTGCTCAGGCAATTTAGGCTTTGGCCGTAAAGACGGGCCAGGGTGGTCTTCCCTGACCCGACTGCGCCGTGAAGTATGACACTGCGCCCCAAGCCCCTCTGGGCCAGCCGGGCGAGAAACCCCGTTGCTCGCGGTTGCCCAACAACGTCGGCGAACCGACGAGGACGACGAGTTAGGGACAGGTTTCTGCTATCGGCCATCGATCCTAGCCGTCTTCATCAAGCTTCTGGTCTGATCCAGGAATCTGCGACCAGTGAGATATCCGCTCGTCGTCGAGAAGGCCGCTCTCATGAAAGTAGCGTATCCATTCAGCGTAGCTGAGGAGGTCGTCACGGGTTAGCTCATACTCACCATGATCCATAGGAATTTCTACTAGGGCATCTATGCAGCCCTTGCGCAGGCGGATCGGAATGTCGCCCATAATTGGCGGACCCAAAACGTGATTATCACTTTGACAGACTCGACGGACCGAGGCCAGTTCCGAGCTTACCGTCCAGGCCATCAAGCAATCGGCTGGGTGTGTAGGGTGTGTAGGGTGTGTAGACCGTGCAGGGTGTGCAGGCGTGCGTATGCGATTCTTTTGGAATCGGCGCAATGAAATTGCTGTCGCTTTGATGATCGATAAATCAATCAGCGGCTTTCATATTTTCAGGCAGGAAAATGTCAGTAGACTGGAGGGTGGTTTTTAGGTGTGCTGAGCCTATTTTGTAAGGAATCTCTACAGCCAGTGGTTGTTGGTTGTTGGTTTCCCCCTTTTATCCTGGAGTAAACATACGGTCTAATTTCATTAACCTATTGCGCAAACCGATATATTGAAACCAAGCGGTCGCTGCGCCCCTTGAGGCAGGGTCAAAACGAAAGACCCTCCAATGACCAACCTACCAAATTTGCCCCAGGAGCTGCCATCAGAAAATGGCGTAGATCCCGGCCCGCTTACGTCCCAACCTGACCCGGCAAACTTCGACCCAGCTATGGTATTCGTCCTCCGACGAATGTCGGAGCTCGGCTGTCACGTGACGGCGGACGGATATGTCCAAGCGGCGAACTTACCGACGGGAGTCGTCACTGATGCCGAGGTGCTGCAACTCGTCACCCTTAGCCAGCTCGACGAGGCCTATCTCCTAAACTGGATTGGGCCGAGCCGCTTTAGTCGTCGCGAAGTCAAAGAGGCCCTTGGCAGGGTCAAGGACATCCTGGCTGCCCAGCGGAAGGCAGCCATCATAACGGCGCTTATTGCACCTCTAGAGGAAGATTGCACTCTGGCTTGGCAAAGCTGTGCAGCCCTCTTCAACGATAACGCCGACGTGGTCATTCCGGTGCTCCAGCACTTCATATGGCAAATAAAGTGCAAGCTGACCAATTCCCCGGTATCCCACCACATGATGCCGGTAATCGTCAGCCCCATTCAGGGCGCCGGTAAGTCCGAGTTCGTACGCCACCTACTCGGCCCCCTTCACGAGCTTATCGGTGGCCCCTATACGATCGAGCAATTCGCCGATTCCCGGAGCCGCGACATCTATCGCTACCCAGCGGTGTGGATCGACGACATGGCAAGAACTTCCGAAAAGTTCCTTCCAGCGCTCAAGCAAATCATGACGGCTGATCAGATCGGTCGTCGAGTCCTGGGATCTGGGAAGAGCTTGCAGATCAAGCAGCTCTCCACGTTGATCGCCACAGCGAACCAAGGCGTCTCCTATCTTGTTCCGGACAAGACTGGAACAAGAAGGTTTGTCGAGCTGCACTTCCGCAACGGAAACGTGGAAAAGGGCGGTGACCCTGATGTATGGGACATAGTGCGGTCACTCCCCTACCTTGCCATGTGGCAGTCCGTGTCACACGTCAAACCCAGTCCGCTCATTCGTCACCTGGAAGCTGTGACGGCTTTCCAGGCTGCGGCCGGTCCGATCGACGAGGTCAAGCACTGGGCGCTCAATATCGATTTCGCCTCCCCGCGGATCGAGAGGATCACGGGACCGCGGGGTATAAGGGCTTCGGCGCTCTTCGAGCGGTTTCGTGAGGATACTCAGTCGGACCTGACTCTCAAGGCATTCTCGGAAAGGATGGCGGGGCTGGCGTCGGAGCCAGAGTTTCCGTTTGATAGATCTCTCCGGTCCAGCGCCGGCGTTATCTACCCTCTTCGTCGGATGCGGGGTTGAGGACAAGACGACGGCGGCGGCTGCCACCGCCGTCGTCGTCGACCGCGCCGCGCCCACGTTTGAGGGTGTAGTTCCTTAGGTACCGCTCGAAGCTTCGCTGTCCACAACGAGGATCAGCGATGCCGAGATCGATGTCGACCTTCACCAGACCGCAGCTCGCTCGTGCCGCCACCTCGGTGCCCGCGGAAGCCGGCTGGGTGTTCGAGGAGAAGTTTGACGGCTATCGCGCCCAAGTGACGATCGCACCAGACGGTGTGTTGGTGCGCACCCGCAACGGTCACGACTGGACCGACCAGTTCCCGTGGCTGAGCGAGGCGCTGTCAGAACTTGCGCTGGGGACTGCAGTGCTCGACGGCGAGATATGTGCAGTTGACGAAGCTGGTCGCAGCGACTTCACCACCCTCTGCCGCAACATCAGGACCGTCGGGTATCCCTTGAGATTCGTCGCCTTCGACCTCCTCGAGCTCGGCGAAGCAAGCCTGCTCGGCGAGCCGCTGTCAGAGCGCAAGCGGCACCTTGCTGACCTTCTGAACGACGCACGCTCTCCGGCGCTTCAGGTTGCACCTTTCCAGGTCGACCGTGGTCAATCCCTGCTCGACCGCATGCGCCACCTTCGTCGGGAGGGTATTGTGGCCAAACGTCTCGACAGCCTCTATCGGCCTGGTGAACGCAATTCGGACTGGCTTAAAATCAAGCTTCAACTGCGAGAGGAATTCGTCATTGCCGGCTGGCACGCCGACGGCGACGCGGTCCGTTCCGTTATCCTCGCGGACTTCGATCAAGGTGGCCTCGTCTACCGTGGCCGCGTCGGCACCGGGTTCTCCGTGGAAGAGCGCCGGACCCTCCATCGGCGCCTGCTGCAACTCGAACAGTCGCAGCCGTCGTTCCGCGTGGCGCCAAAGGGGCTAGGTCCCGCAGTGCGCTGGGTCACCCCGGCACTCCTGGCTCAGGTCCAATATGCGGAAATCTCGCCCAACGGCTCGGTCCGTTGCCCGACGTTCCTGGGCCTTCGCGAAGACAAGTCCATCTACGAAATGCTGGTTGCCGCCGCGGCCGCCTGATCGTTGGCCGCACGCAACATCCGAGCGGCCTCTCCGAAGCTTCCGGCAATCCACCGGAGGTCCTTGCAATATGTCTTCTTCCGCCCCGCCCCGCGACCTTTACGCCAAGATCACCGCCGAGATCATCGCGGTCATCGAAGCCGATTCCCGGGAGCCTGTGCTCCCCTGGCGCCGCGTCGGTCTGGCCCTACCCGCCAATGCGGCGACTGGCAACGTCTACCATGGCATCAATGTGCTGGCGCTGTGGGTTGCTGCGCAGAAGGCGGGCTTCTCTCGGCCGTTGTGGGCCACCTATCAGCAATGGACAGCTCTCGGCGCGCAAGTGCGGCGCGGCGAAAAGTCGAGCCTCGTAATCTTCTACAAGGAATACCCTTCGTCCGACGACAAGGACGAGGAAGGCGCCGTCCGCCGCGTGGCGCGCACCAGCCATGTCTTCAACTGCGCTCAGGTCGAAGGCTTTGCAGAGCCGGCCAGTGACGAAGTAGCTGCCCCAATCGCGCCGGTCGAGCGGCTGCGCAAGGTCGAGCTGTTTGTGGCGGCAACGCGGGCAGTCGTCCGACATGGCGGCGACACGGCCTTCTACAATCGCCGAAGCGATTTCATCCAGTTGCCCCCACCGGAACACTTCGTCCCAACGGTGACCATGGCCGCGACAGAAGGGTACTATGCAACGCTGCTCCATGAGCTCGTCCACTGGTCAGGGGCACCGTACCGTCTTGATCGCCAATTCGGCAAGCGCTTCGGGGACGAGGCCTATGCCGCCGAGGAACTGGTGGCCGAAATCGGTGCCGCCTTCTTGTGTGCCGAGCTTGCCGTGACGCCGTCGACGCGTCGGGATCACGCACACTACGTCGGGCACTGGCTGCGGCTGTTGCGTCGCGACAGCCGCGCCATCTTCACTGCGGCCTCGAGAGCCTCGGAGGCCGCCAGCTATCTCACCAAACTTGGCGACCAGCCACACGCGGTCAGCAAGTCTGGTTCATCTTTGTCAATTGCTGCCCGGCTCGCTTGAAGCTTCCACGCACCAACATCGCTTCGGGACATCCAATGAGAAAACTCCTGCGCCGTATCCTGCTTGCCATCGCAGTCGTCATCGCCGCTGGCATGATATACGGGACCATCCAGCAGCAATATCCCTGGCTTGGTCTGCCGGGGGCTGGGCCATCTGAGGACTACCTCGCGCAAACGGTTATCGCACCATTCAGCCAACCGATGCCCTACACCATTGGAAAGCTCGCATCGCGCTATGCCAGCCGCCCCAACGTTGCGACCAACTGGAGCCGGGATCCCAATGGGGACTGGATATTCCACGCCGTGGGTATCGACGCCATGACGGGCCTCTCGTTCAACCTCGCCATGCGCATCAGCGGCGCCACGGTCGTCGCCATCGCCTACAATGGCCAGTACCTCAACAACTACGAAATCCTCGATACGCTGACCACGCTGGCGGGGGGAAGCTGAGCCGTTGCGCGACTTCGCCGATAGCCGCCTTCTGCCAACGACCTGATCCCGCGCCATTGGGATAGCCGGCCCCAAATGGGCTCCGGTCCTCGACGTTAGCCAGACGAGCAGGGGAGTTCCGGATCGCAGGCCGAATGGCATCGGCAAGAAGCTCGCGGACCGGTGGTTCGCGAGCAGGATGGAGGTAAACGGGTCGCCCCAACCCTCCTACACGACGCGCGCCGTTGACGGATCGGTTGGTGTGCGTCCGTGGGCGCTGGCCGCGAAAGCGGGAAGCAGTGCGTAAAGGCCGACAGCCCAACCCCGGCCTCCCTTCACAAAGGTTGCACATCGATCTGACGGTTTCCGACGGCGCGGCTCCGAGGCTCGAAGCTCAGGCCCAAAAGGAACAGGCTTCGCCGCCGCACTGGCGAAGCCTTGCCTTCGGCAAGACGGCAACACTCAAGCACTCACCAAGGCTCGACCACTAGGAAAGATCAGACCAGTGACTGAATGGTCTGATCTGGCACGGAGGTTGGCAAGATAGGTTCCACCCAGTTGGCTCCGTCCCCGGGGAATCCACCACCATCTTGGGCAACGGGCCCGAACCGCAGGCAAGTCGCGCTGGATGCTTTTGCATCCGCGATTGCAGCCTAGATACCCACACAAGCGCACTGTGCCGGCGGCCGCGTGGCAGCTGCAAAACGCTGTACCCCTGGACGAAAAAATGGTCCGAGCATGCTGTTTGCTGCTTGTCGCCGACACTAAATATAAAGCGATCAATCGCCAACTATCCCTATCGATCCCTAACTCTCTCTATCGGTCCACTATCCTTCCTCCCTATCAGGGAGAGGGGAGGATTCTTTAAGCTAAAGATTCCTTTTCGGGGGACCTCGCGCCCAGCTTAGCTTTGAATCCGGGCCATGACCCCGCTAAATCATTGCGAATGATCGCAAATTCTAGCCTGCATCAACGAAGCAGTTGGTGGCCGCAACGTCGCGGTCGCATCAAAGGACTGCTTCATGCCTGCAAACCTTCCGGCTCCCGTGCCGGCTCTTCCCGACTTCATCGACCTGACGCCGCTCCCCGGTGTGCCCCTCGTTCCCGAGCCACTGCTCCGCTCGCACGCCGTCTTCGTCCCGACCGATCAGCGGTTTCGTGCCGCCGCCCGTCTGCTGCAGGCGCTGTGGCGTGAGGATCGGGACCTTCCGATCGGTACCTATGTCGACGCCGACGGCAAGCGCCGAAGGCTCGGAAGTCGCATCACCCAAGGTGCCGCCCGCGCTGGTCAAAACTTCCTCAGTAACGACATCGCCCACTTCGTCCGCCGGGAGCTGGTCTATCGAGAAATCGGCGCCCTCATCGAGGAAGAGCGGCTGCTCGGCAATCTGCTTTCATCGGCGCCCCTGACCTTCAACCTTTTCGCGCCTCTCAAAGGTGACCTCCGGCTCGCCACCCGGTTCATCCAGGAACTCTTTCCCGAAATCGTCAAAGAGGTCGTCGCCATCCGGTTCGAGCATGCGCCGCGGCGCGGCGATGTGAAGTTCACCGGCGACTACACCGCGTTTGACCTCGCCTTCTTCGGCATTTCGCCCACCGGCGCCCGGGTCTTCATCGGCGTCGAGATCAAATTCACCGAGTCTGGTTGGGAGCCTCTTCCTAGCCGGTTCAGCGACCGCCACTTCGCCATCGCCAGCAATAGCGGTCTCTTCGTCGACCCTGAGGCCCAGGCTCTCTACCGAAACCCGCTTCAGCAGTTGCTCCGGGAGTTGTGCCTGGCGCAGACAATCCTCGACAACGGCCTGGCCGACGACGCGCACCTTCTGTTCATCGCTCCGACGGACAATCATCTCGCCCAGGGCCTGGCAGCTTCGTTCCGAGGCCACCTCGCATCGCCGGCGGTGGGCAAAGCAGGCTTCTCGTCTATTACTCTCGAACGAGTGACCGAAGCGCTCGCCCTCATCGGTCTGGTCGACCACGCCAAGGCCCTTCATCGCCGCTATTGCGACTGGCACCAGATCGACGGCGAGCTCGAGCTTCTGTTTAGCGACCAGGCCTCTACCGCAGTTGCGGACAAGCGTGGTTCGGCGATTTCATAGCCGTTGTCCGAGCCCAACTCTCAAGGGAGTTGGGCTTCTCCCTGCGGGTGCCCGCCGTGCGACCCTCGACGGCCCGCCTTCATCGGAAGGAAGGTCGTCTGCTTTGCGCCCCTCGTCGCCCCATTCTCCTGAGCGACGAAAAATCCGCGTTCATAGTAAGCGTCCAACGCAGCGACCTCTCCTATCGTATTGATCTTGCTAGATGTTTATGGAGACAGTTCGTTTCGGTCTGCCGTAGCTTGCTTTCGGCTCACAGGCCCGATTGAGGTGATGCGCCAGCCTCACCTTCACGATCGTGCCAATCAGGAAGCTGCGTGGCAGGCCATCGTTAAGGTCTCTGGAGTCGGCTGGTCCCACTCCGGGTCCCGTAGCACGGTGCCTTGATTTCGTGTTGATAGCGGCGTCGCGGTAACCAATCTACGGACTGTGCAAAAATCTCGAATTATGCACCGTGCGCAATGCCTTGAATTTGCGCGTATTCGGCGGTGCGAAATTCAGGTGAGAAGGTCTCCTTCTGGCGCGAAACCGACCCTTGGTCTCGCGTCAACCCTGCGTCAGCTCGATCTCGCTGGCCGAAAACCGGCGACCGCCATGCTGATGCGGTAGCTATCCTCGCCGAGCTTTTCGATGTCATAGGGCGGGCCAGTCCGGGCGAATGCTGCTGTCCAGCATGTCGAACAGCCGGTCGAAGTCGACGGTTGAACGATAGAGAGGTGCGAAGTCGAAGGTTCTCATAGCCACATTCTCCTCAGAGCAACATAGATACGAGGGACGGATCCATCCACGGGCCACCGCGCTTTCGTCGGCCCCGAAGGCACCGACGAAGTTGATTTAGGGAGCACGTTGCGATCGTCAAGGGTCGGGATTAACGACTGCGGTTGTCAGTCCAATGTCGGTAGATGACCGGCTGCCTGATCAGCGCAACTAGTGGGCGCGTCGGATGGCCACCAGATCGGTGGGCCGGATCAGCCGCGCATGCGCCACCGTGACCGAGTGTATCGGACCCTCGATCGTCTGCTCCCAAAACGTCAGAAAGGCGCCAAGCGCCGGGAAACTCGGATAGGTATCGTAGCGCTGCCAGATGAAGTCCTGGAACAGGTGCCGGTGGTCGGGCATCCGGTAGACAATCTGCGCTGTGGTCAGCCCATAGCCTACATTGGCTTGCTCATCGGAAGACCAGGACGACATCCTAAAACCTCTGGTTTGCAGTTAGGCCAGAAGCCAGATTGAGGCAAACTGCGATTGTTTTCAAGGCGGTAGCCTAGCTTAAAAAAATGTAGTCGAACCCTCTTGAACGCGAAAAATCGCGCTCCTAGCTCATTTTCGCTCGGGCGCGTGCGCGTCCGGCGACACTCAAATCGTTGCATCTCAATGGAGGAAGCTTTGACGAAGTTCCGTCCCTTGCATGACCGCGTCGTGGTCAAGCGCATCGACGCGGAGCAGAAGACCGCCGGGGGCATCATTATCCCCGACACCGCCAAGGAAAAGCCGCAGGAAGGCGAAGTCATCGCCGTGGGGCCCGGCGCCCGCAACGAGCGCGGCGAGCTGGTCGCCACCGAACTCAAGCCCGGCGACCGGGTGCTGTTCGGCAAGTGGAGCGGCACGGAGGTCAAACTCGATGGCCAGGAGCTCCTGATCATGAAGGAAAGCGACATCATGGGCGTGATCGAGCCCGTCGCTGAAGTCAGGAAGGCCGCCTGAGGCCTTCATTCCACCCAGAGTCAAATCTCGTTACGTCTCAAGGAGTGACGACAAATGGCTGCTAAAGAAGTCAAGTTCTCCCTCGATGCCCGCGACCGTATGCTGAAGGGCGTCGATACCCTCGCCGATGCGGTGAAGGTGACCCTCGGCCCCAAGGGCCGGAACGTCGTAATCGAAAAGAGCTTCGGGGCCCCCCGCATCACCAAGGACGGGGTAACCGTCGCCAAGGAAATCGAACTGAGCGACAAGTTCGAGAACATGGGCGCGCAGATGGTGCGCGAAGTCGCCAGCAAGCAGAACGACCTCGCGGGTGATGGAACGACCACCGCAACCGTGCTGGCGCAAGCCATCGTCAAGGAAGGTGCCAAGGCCGTTGCCGCCGGCATGAACCCTATGGACCTGAAGCGTGGCATCGACCTTGCCGTGACCACGGTGGTCGGCGAGCTCAAGAAGAACGCCCGCAAGATCACGTCGAACGAGGAGATCGCCCAGGTTGGCACCATTTCGGCCAATGGCGAGACCGCAATCGGCAAGATGATCGCCGAGGCGATGCAGAAGGTCGGCAACGAAGGCGTCATTACGGTCGAGGAAGCCAAGACCGCCGAAACCGAACTCGACGTCGTCGAAGGCATGCAGTTCGACCGCGGCTACCTCTCGCCGTACTTCGTGACCAACCCCGAGAAGATGCGGGTCGAGCTCGAAGACCCATACATCCTGCTGCATGAAAAGAAGCTGTCGAACCTGCAGTCCATGCTCCCGGTCCTCGAAGCAATCGTCCAGACCGGTAAGCCTTTGCTCATTGTGGCCGAGGACGTGGAAGGCGAGGCTCTGGCAACCCTCGTTGTCAACAAGCTGCGCGGCGGCCTGAAGATCGCGGCGGTGAAGGCACCGGGCTTTGGCGACCGCCGTAAGGCCATGCTCGAGGACATCGCCATCCTGACGGGCGGCAACGTCATCTCGGAAGATCTCGGCATCAAGCTCGAGAACGTCACCCTCGAAATGCTCGGCACCGCGAGGAAGGTGACCATCGAGAAGGAGAACACGACCATCGTCGACGGCGCCGGCTCCAAGGCTGATATCCAGGGCCGCGTCGCTCAGATCAAGGCACAGATCGAGGAGACTGCCTCCGACTACGACCGCGAGAAGCTGCAGGAGCGACTTGCCAAGCTCGCAGGTGGCGTCGCCGTGATCCGTGTCGGCGGTTCCACCGAGGTCGAGGTCAAGGAGAAGAAGGACCGGGTAGACGACGCGATGCACGCCACCCGGGCGGCTGTCGAAGAAGGTGTCCTGCCAGGTGGCGGCGTGGCGCTGCTGCGCGCGGCAAAGGCCCTGGAGGCCTTGAAGCCCGATAACGGCGACCAGCGTACCGGTGTAGAAATCGTGCGGCGCGCTATCCAGTGGCCCGCCAAGCAGATTGCTCTCAATGCCGGCGAGGACGGTTCGGTGATCGTGGGCAAGTTACTCGAAAGCAGTGAATATGCTCACGGCTGGAACGCCCAGACCGGCGAATACGGCGACCTCTACAAGTGGGGCGTGATCGATCCCGCCAAGGTCGTGCGCGTCGCGATCGAGGATGCCGCCTCGGTCGCAGGACTTCTGATCACAACTGAAGCGATGATCGCCGAGAAGCCCAAAAAGGAAGTTCCGCTGCCGGCCGCGCCCAACGGCATGGACTTCTGAGTTGGAAGGGCCGGTTCGGACCGGCCCTTCTCTTTGCGTGTCTATCACCGCTCGAATGACCGCATCTGGCGCAAAACGGACGCCGCGCTCCGCCGCTCTAGGCGGAAGTGCGAATCGCGTGAGCAGGTGGAGTGCTCTTGGCTCACCGGGAACGGCGGGCGTAACTACGTGCACTTCGAACGCGCCAATATGAATCCTTGCCATGGATGCTGACTCATGGCCGCGCACTCTCACTTGTTTCCCGGTTGACCAGCTTGCTGTCTGGGATGCCGTGCACCCCGGAAATGCCGTTCGCGCGCTCTTTGATCGCTGGCGTCCGCCCGGTCAAAGGGCGGTCGCGTTGGCTCTACTGAGACTTCGCTTAGGCGACGGCTATCTGGAATTCTACGTCAGGGGACAACTGCTCGCCAAATTGACACTTGGTCAATCTGGCCCGAGGCTGTCAGTGCCCCTGACATACGTCGCCGGTCGCGCACGCAATTGGCTAAGCGATACTAGCTCCTCATTGCAGGGTTTCCAGGAGTTCGACTCCGACGGGCTGGCCGATCCCACGATGAGTTCCCTGGTCTCGGAGTGGATCAGTACCGCCGAAACTTATGCCTCGGCAGAGCACCGCTTCGTCGACGACTTGATTGCAGCCAATCCCGGGGTCCTCAACCTGGAACTCGAACTCCCCCAGGGAGACGTGCACGACCCCGCGATGATGCCATCGCCCACAGTTCTGCTGATTGCCCAATTTGCCAAAGATGAACCGCCATCCATCTGCCTTTGGCAGGCCAGGTCTGCCTCCAATCCGGACCTTCGAAGCAGGAACAACGAGCCGCCCACTATCCTGACAAAATTCGCAGCAATGCAGCAATGCCTGACCGAGCAGAACCACATCTCGTGGGTCCAGCGGATCAGTCAGGAGACCGCGATCCAACTTCTTGCACTGCGCGCGGTTTTCAGTGCCCGTGACACCGGCCATTTGCAATGTGAAAGCATCTGGAAAGCCGTTGCCGCGCGCGGGGCGCCAGTCTTCGCTCCGGAGCTTGGCCTCGTCATCGGGAACTATTGGCCACAAGGCTACCGCGAGACAATCGCCAGCGGCCGGATGGCCCAGCATGCCGCTAAATTAATCAAAAACCGGCAACGAGCAAGATTTGCACTCGCGGGTATCTGGGTTCATGAGATAGGTCAATACAATAGTATATCGGTTCTGCCATTTATATAATAGTTGCAGCCAGAACCGTTACGTAGATAGTTTGGGACGCGTACGCAGCAGGATTTTGGTACGGCAGTATTCGGTCTGCGATAACGGCCCCACTTACCACCCATCAGCGCGGAGCGCCTCGAAACCTCAATCGCACCAGCCGAGTCCACCTAGTCGGTTTCGACAACCTCGTCATCGCGCGCGATCACGGCCAACGTTGTTTCAGGCAATATCGATGTTCGCCCTGGATACCGTCTCACCTGACGGGGCGGCAACGCCGGACAGCGATCGGGCCCGGATGGGTTCCCTATCGGTTGTAATGTCTACGCGGCAGCAGGGCTGCCCATCTCCCACGCCCACCTGCACGTCATCTGCCGATACGGCCGCGAGGCCCGGCCGGCCGGTGGCTCCCCGACTTCGTTCTGCGCTAGATGTGCAAAAATCACGAATTTCGCACCGAAGTCGTCTAGGGCGAACCGCCTATGCGGGTCAGAGCGCAGCGGGCTTAATCCGCCAACTTGGCCACCGCCGCTCGACGCTCTTGGTGTGCGGCCTCCCATACCTCTCGGGCGGCGTCGAGATTCATGATGCGATACCGATACCGACCACGACGTCGGGCCACCACGATTGCGTTACAGCGGTGATCCCGCCGGCCGCTATTATGGCGACGTTGGCGAACGCGTCATTGCGTGCCGAAAGGAACGCTGCTCGCGTCAGGCTCCCCGCATGTGCGCGGAAGCGCGCCAGCATGAGGGCGCAGGAAAGATTGATGACGAGCGCGCCTGCGCCGGTCAGCGAGAGAGGAACGGGTTCCGGAGGCACTGGCATCTGGAGTTTGTGCCACAACGCCCAAAGGGTCGCCAACGCTGGGGCGAGCAGGACGCCAGCCAACAGTATGCCGACGCGTGCGCGCCGTGTGGCGTTCCAAGCCAGCGCCATGAGGATAAGGAAGTTCACCGACGCGTCTTCAAGAAAATCGATGCTGTCGGCGAACAGCGAAACAGACCCAATCCGCAGGGCAACGACGAACTCGATGCCAAAATAAGCGAGATTCAGCAGCGCAACAGCGATCACGACGCGCCGCAAACCCGAATTCGATGTGTCGATATCCACGGACGATCCTAGGCGCTCAGCCGGTCAACTTCGACGGTCACATGCGAAAGGCTCGGGAACCGCGAAAGAAGGGAACGATAGAAGCCGGCGTTGCGGTTGGTATTCGTATTGACCTCGACGATCACGCCGAGGTGGCCTGGTCCCAGCCGCCAAAGGTGAAGGTCACCCAGTTCGTCACCGTCTTTCTCAATGGCGTCCTTGATGCCCTTCGCAAGCTTTTGGTCGGCAGTCATGTCGAGCAGGATCGCCCCGGTGTCTCGGATGAGGCCGAAGGACCAACTGGCGATCACGCACGCGCCAAGGATGCCGGCAAGCGGGTCCATCCAGAGCCAGCCGAAGGTGCGGGCCAGCAGCAGGCCGATGATGACCAGCACGGAAACGGCAGCGTCGGCCATCACATGGATGACGGCAGCGCGCATGTTGTTGTCGACGGCGCTTCCATGGTGGGCGTGGTCGTGTTCGGCGAATTCGGCCGAGTAGCTCTGCCCGTCAATTTCGAGGCGCACCATGAACTCGTGCGGCTCGGGAATTTCCTCCCTCGATTCGAGGAACCCGCCCCTGTCCTCCAAGCGGAAAGTCTGCCTCCTATTGCCAGGACGAAGCGTTTCGATCGAGACAGCACCGTCGAGTGCGCCGACATCGACGGCGCGCAGCCGGAACCGGGGTGGAACGCCGTCCTCGAAAATCTCCAACCGCCCCATTCCCCGGCGGGTCATCACGACCTGGGACTCGTCGTGTGCGTCGTGATCATCATGGCCATGAGCGTGGTGATGATGGTGGTGGTGACCTCCCCCGCTCAGGAGCCAAGCACTCGCAACATTGACTACAAGCCCGAGCACGGCGATCGTGATCGCCTCGGTAAAGTGAATAGGCACTGGGTCGAAGAAGCGCGACACCGCTTCGTAGCCGATGAGTAGCGCAATCATGGCCAGGATAATGGCGCTCGAGAACCCGGCGAGGTCGCCAACCTTGCCCGTGCCGAAGCAAAAACGCTCATCCTTGGCATGCCGGCGGGCGTAAGTATAGGCGAGTGCCGCCAGCAGCAGCGCGCCGGCATGCGTGCTCATGTGCAGGCCATCGGCAACCAAAGCGATGGAGCCGAAGACGAGGCCGCCGATGATTTCGCCGACCATCATGGCGCCGCACAGCCAGATGACGGCCCATGTTCGGCGCTCGCTGGCTTCATGCTCGCTGCCGAGAAAAACGTGGGAATGGGCCAAGCTCGCCTCCTACTTCAAATAGCTCCGCACCACTTCGAGCAGCGCCTCGACGGCGTTTTCGTCGAGCGCATCGGGGTTCTTCGCCGTATCGACCAAATGTTCGCGGACGTGATCCTCGACCACCTCCGCCATCAGCCCGGCCATGGCGCCTCGGGGTTGTTTGGCATGACCAGCATCGGTGGCATGGGAGCAAACGGCGCGACGCCGTCCTGGCTCCAGCAGAAACTGTTCAAAGAGATCGATACCACTGGCAGTCACCGAACGAAACTGTGGCCCCCCGCGGCCAGGCGGCGAGCTGTTCGTTGTCTTCTATGATCGGCGGGCACATCGTTTGCGTAGTTCTCGGTGCACGAAGATGCCTTGTTAGCCGATTCAGCGCGATTGCGCCTGGCGCGCGGCGTGCGAGCTTACAAATTCGTAAGCCGCGCGCCAGGCAGGCGTGACCTCGGGATGGCAGAGCTTTCCTGTTGCGGCCCTCGACGAGGGCGGCTCGATTGGGAAACACTCGATGAAACAACTTCTTTTGGCGATTGCGCTGATCGCCATCCCCGTCGCCCTGTTCTCCGGCTACGAGGTATATAGCCCGAAGGCCGCTCAGGCTGCCTCGCCCGGCCTCGGTGATCTCGCCAGTTTCGTGTCCATCATCGCCGACGTCCAAGCACTGGCCGGCAAGGGTGACATGGCGGGCGCAGCCAAGCGGATCACCGATTTCGAAACCGCCTGGGATCAGGCCGAGACAGCCATCCGCCCCCTCGACCAAGCGGCCTGGGGCAATATCGACATGGCATCCGACGGCGCGCTGAAGGCGGTGCGTGCGCCGCAGCCCCAGCCTGACAAGGTCAAGTCGGCGCTGGCCACGCTAATGTCCGAACTCAACGATCCGAGCAAGGCTCCCTGAGCCGGAAGGAGCCACGATGCCGACCGATCTGATCTATAACCGCGTTCCCCGCATCACCCCCGATTTCTGGCTGATCAAGCTGATGGCCGTGACGATGGGCGAGACGGCCGCTGACTACCTCAACGTGCAGATGGGGCTGGGACTGACCGCAACCTCGCTGCTAATGACCGGCGTGCTGCTCGCGGCGCTCGTCTGGCAGTTTTCCCGCCGGCGCTACGTGCCGGCGCCTTATTGGGTGTCGGTGGTGCTGATCAGCATCGTCGGCACGCTAATCACCGACAACTTGTCGGACAATCTCCACGTGCCGCTGCTCGCCACCACCATCGCCTTTTCGGTGGCGCTGGCCGGAACCTTCGCCTTCTGGTTCGGGAGCGAGAAGACCCTGTCGATCCATGCCGTCTATTCGACCCGGCGCGAAGCGTTCTACTGGCTCGCGATCCTTTTCACCTTCGCGCTAGGCACCGCGGCGGGCGATCTTGTTGCCGAGCAGTTCTCGCTCGGTTACCTCGCGACGGGGATCTTGTTCGGCATGATCATCGCGTCGCTCAGCCTCGGCTACTTCTTCCTCGGTCTCGACGCCATCCTGGCGTTCTGGCTGGTCTACGTCTTCACACGGCCGCTCGGCGCCTCGTTCGGTGACCTGCTTTCGCAGCCGCGCCAATATGGCGGCCTCGGCCTCGGCACGGTGATGACGAGCGCGTTGTTCCTGCTGATCATCGCCGCGGTGGTGATCTACATGTCGGTGCGGAAACAGGGGGAGGCCCCAACCGAGGCGACCGAATAGAGATTGCCGCCGGAACGACTAAAGGCCGGGACTGCTGTCCCGGCCGGTTCTCATTTCACGACGCCCTTATTCAGAACGGCAGGGCCGGTAGTTCCTGCGTGCCTTCGATGCCGACGGCCTTTAGCTCCTTGGGGTCGAGACCAAGGGCGCGGAGGATCGTCGGGGCAACCTGCGTGGTCTGCACCAGCGCGGTGTTGGTCGCCGGCTTGAGGCCCGGATTGCTCAGCAGGACCGCCACGTTGCGGTCATCGAGATTGGCGCCGCCATGCTCGGCGATCTTCTTCCCACCAGTGTAGACGACGCCCGGATTGACGGTGACCATGAAGTCGGGCGTGCGGCTGTCAGTCGCCGGATCGTTGTAGGCCAGCGCCATCTCGTTCGGGGTCCAGATTTTGCCGATGCCCAGCGCCTTGAGGTTGGTATCGAGGTACTTTTCGGCCCCGGCGAGGTTGTCGGCGCGAGTCTTGGGATCGAGCCAGATCAACGAGGCATCGTCGGCGATGTGGAACGCATAGCCGGGGAGCTTGGCGTAGGGCGCGTCGTCGAGCGGCTGGAAGGTCGCCGGATCGATCGGCGCCTGGCCGTGCTTGGAAGCGATGACGATCAGGGTCGAGTCGAGCAGGTTCTGTGTCTTGAGCGCCGAAACCAGTTCGCCCAGTGCGCCGTCGACATAGTCGAGCTGCTTGGCGAGCGCGGTGTTGGGCGTGCCCGTGGCGTCGAGATAGCCGCCGAGCAGGCCGGCATCATCGCCGGGGCCCGATTTGGGCAGCTTCTGGCCTACGCTGACCGCCTGGAAGTTCATGCCGAACAGGGTCGGCGTGGCCGTCTTGGTCGTGCCGGTGCTATCCATGCCGTTGATTTCGTTCAGCACGGCCTTCACGCGCGCCTCGTCAAAATCGCGCTCGGACTTGAAGCTAGCGGTCGTCGCGAGCTTGGTGCCGGGGATGAGCGAATCCTGTTCCAGGGCGTAGAAGTCATCGAGGCCGGCGCCCGAGGGACCGTTGAGCGACTCGTAAGCCGGATGCTTGTCGGACCAGGCGGTGCGGCCGCCATGCGCCTTGACGATCTCGAATGCATTGTTCACCCGAGCGAAGGTGTGCGGCAGCATCGGTGTGCATTTGCCGCCGACCATCGCCATCGGCAGTTTCTTGGGATCGATCTGGGTCTGCCATTTGCCCGGCGTGCCGCCACCGTCGAGCTCGTCGGAGTCGACGTCGATGTTCTCAGCGTAGGACACTTCGGCGCCCGGGGCGCCCGAGCAATCGGAGCCGGCGGCGAAATAGGTACGGTCGAAGCTGTCATCATAGAAGACGCCAGTCGAGCGGGGCGTACCGCCCGTCACTAGCGCCAGCATGCCGGGAAACGAGTCGGAGGGCGCCGTGGTCAACGCGTTGCCGTACTGCACGCCGGTCTTGGCGAGGTTGGCGAAAGTGCTGGCGGGATGCGCCGAGACGTAGTTGGCGAGGTCGATGGCGTGCAGGCCATCGACGCTGATAAGCAGCACGTGGGCATAGGGCGCTGCCGCCCACGAGGGCACCCCCGTGATGACGAGAGCGGCAGCATACATGAGAGTCGCAGCCAGGGCGCGATGGACCGGTGTCATAGGTAGCCTCCGAAGGAAGGGAACAAGCCTGACGGCTCGCGGAGGTGGTCGGTAGCGCCGCTACATTTCAGTTCTAGGACAAAGCCCTCCGGGTGGCAGACCAGCGACTATACAAATCTGTAAAGTTCTGCCCGAACCCCAGTATTTGCCGGACCCTTCGGCTCTGCCGCGCCAATTTGTCGCGTCATCTCGGCATCGACGACCGCCGGCGGCCGTCGGCATGCGCGCCGATGGCCCCGTATCATGGCCGATGCGCCTGTTGCCGGAAGGTTTTCAGCGACCTGCCAACGGCAATACAGTTTTGTAAGCCGCCGCCAAACTGCCCTTCCGGTCTTTACAAGTCACGGTCCAACCGCTGATTTGGCTGCAATGGGCGGTGGGTGGGAGGAAGGATGACATGCACCGACGTTCGATGTTGGGCGGCGTTGGCGCGAGCGTGGCAGCGGCGTTGCTGCCGATCGCTCCGGCGCTCGCCAAGGTGCCGGGGACCTATGACTGGAGCGCCGCGCCGCCGACCGGCGACCGCGCCCTGTTCATCGACTGGATGGTCAAGAACCGCGGCGAGGACGCCGCCTGGCTCGGCCAGCGCTTCGACCGTTTCGCCCAGATGTCGGCGGCGCACGATCTCTGGGACGATCGAGACAAGCGGGCCTTCCTGATGACGCCGCGCGAACGCTTCGTCACGCCGGCCAATGTCGACCGTACCTACCAGGTACACTATCTCGACATCGGCTTCGGCGTCACCATCACCGGCCCCAACAGCGTCGGGCGGATGACCAACACGCTCGAAATCGTCCGCGGCGACAAGGTGCTCGAGATCGGCACCGGCTCGGGCTACCAGTCGGCCTATCTCTCCAACCTCACCGACCAGGTCTATTCGATCGAGATCATCAAGCCGTTGTTCGAGCGGACCGGAGCGATCTATGCAGGGCTGATCGCCGACGGCTACACCGAGTACAAGGCCATCAATCGCCGCAATGCCGATGGCTATTACGGCTGGCAGGAGGCGGCCCCTTTCGACAAGATCATCGTCACTTGCGGTATCGACCACCTGCCGCCCGACCTGCTCCGGCAGCTCAAGCCCGATGGCGTCATGGTCATCCCCGTCGGCCCGCCAGGCGCCCAGCACGTGCTGAAAGTGGTCAAGAAGACAGACGCCGCCGGCGCGATATCGGTCGCCCGCTCCGATATCTATGGCGGCGCCATCGTCAATTTCGTGCCCTTCACCAAGCTCGAAGGCAGCAGGATCGTCGGCACACACTCGGGCTGAGCAGCGCCCCACCACGGTGACACAAGGAACAATTCGTTCATGCGGATCCTGCTCGTCGAGGACGACCGGCGCACCTCGGACTATATCCTCAAGGGGTTGAGCGAGGCCGGCCACGTCGTCGATCCGCTCGGCAACGGCCGCGACGGACTGGTGCAGGCGCTGCACGAGACTTACGACGTCATCGTCCTCGACCGTCTGCTACCCGGCGTCGATGGCCTCTCGCTGGTCAAGGCGATGCGTGGCGCCGCAGTGCTGACGCCGGTGATCTTCCTCACCGCGGTGGGCGGGCTCGACGACCGCGTCGACGGGCTCGAGGCTGGCGCCGACGACTATCTCGTCAAGCCGTTCGCGTTTTCCGAACTGATAGCGCGTATCAATGCCCTGGCGCGACGCCCGCCGGCGCAGGTCGAACGGACCGTGCTCAAGGTGGGGGACCTCGAGCTCGACCTAATCCGGCGCACTTGCCGGCGCGCCGGTGAGGCCATCGAACTACTGCCGCGCGAGTTCGCTCTGCTCGAACTGCTGATGCGTAACGAGGGCAAGGTCCTGACTCGAACCATGCTGCTCGAACGGGTCTGGGACTTTCACTTCGACCCCCAGACCAGCGTGGTGGAAACCCATATCAGCCGACTGCGGGCCAAGATTGACAAGCCGTTCGACCGCAGCCTGCTGCACACCATCCGCAACACCGGCTACTCGCTGCATGCTCGGTAGGCTCCTGCGCAGCACGCCGTTCCGCGTTGCGCTGCTATTGAGCGTCGCCTTCCTTACTGCCCTACTGATAGCGGCAGGCATCGCCCAGTATCTGGTGCGCCGGGAACTCGCGGCGCGCCTCGACCACTCCATCGCCGACAGCTTTTCCGTGATCAGCCAGTCCTATGGCGACGGCGATATCGCGGACCTGACCGCCTCGGTCGAAAGCCACGCTCGCACCGCCAAGGACAACGGGCAAGTGTTCCGGCTGACCAACGCGGCAGGCCGCCGGCTGGCCGGCAACGTCGGTCCGCTTCCCGTGCCTCCTGGCTGGAGCACGGCGGCAGGCGCCAAACTGGGGCTTGGCGACGACCATGACGTTTACCGGCTGTTCCAGGGGCCGGTTGGCGATACCGAACTGGTGGTGGGCGCCAGCCTCAGCGACATCGACCAGGTATGGACGATCGTCCTCGCCGGGCTGGGCTGGAGCGCGTCGATCTTCGTGCTTGTGGTTCTGACAACGGGGGCGTTCATCGCCGTCGGCGCGCAGAGGCGGCTCGACACCATCGCCTTGGCCATGCATCAGGTGGGACAGGGGAACCTCTCGGCTCGCATCGCGGTCAGGGACCGGGGAGACGACATCGACCGGTTGGCCGGGACAGTCAATGCCGCACTCGATCGGCTGGCCGCCCTGGTAGAAGGTATGCGGCAGGTGAGCGTCGACATCGCCCACGACCTCAAGACGCCGCTTAACCGCCTCGCCATCACCATCGAGAACGCCAAGGGAGCGGAAGGGCCGGCCCTCGCCGAACTGCTTGGCCAAGCCGAAGGCGAGGCGGCGCAGATCAACGCGACGTTCGAGGCGCTGCTCCGGATCGCCCAGATCGAGGCCGGGGCCCGGCGCGCACGTTTCGACATTGTCGATCTCGTGCCGCTGCTCGAGACCATCGTCGAGGTCTACGAGGATCTGGCGGCGCAGCGGGGACAGCAACTGGTCCTGTCGCCCGGACCCGCGACGGCGCCAATCCTGGGCGACAAGGAACTGCTGATCCAACTGTTCGCTAACCTCGTCGAAAACGGCTTGCGGCACAGCCCGGCCGGCACGGATGTCGACGTCACCGTTAGGGTCGAACCGGGCGCCACGACCATTGTCGTCGCCGATACCGGGCCCGGCATTCCGCCAGTGGAGCGAACCCGAGTGTTTCGCCGTCTTTACCGGCTCGACAAGAGCCGCAACACCCCCGGCAGCGGCCTCGGGCTGAGCCTGGTAAAGGCCATTGCCGACCTTCATGGCGCGACCATTTCGCTCGCCGACAATGACCCCGGCCTGCTGGTTACCATCCGCTTTCCCGGGCCCCAGGCTAGATCGCGCCCGGACCATAGATCGCCGCAGCCGCCGCTTACAGAGCTGTAAAATGCCAACCGGCTAGGGGAATGCTACGCCCACCCCCTCCCCATCGTTCGCAACGGACCCGCCATGAACGACGACGTCTCACTCGCCGCCCGCAAGGTTCCCGAAGTCTCGCTGCTGTTCTGGGTCATCAAGCTCCTCACCACAGCCGCGGGCGAGACGTGCTCGGATTTTCTGGTCCGGCAATACGAACCGGTGCTGGTGGTCGGTATTGCGGGTCTGTTACTGGCGGCCTCTCTCGCCTTGCAGATCGCTACCCCGGGGTATTCGAATTGGCGCTACTGGGGCGCGGTGCTGCTGGTCAGCATCTTCGGCACCATGGCGGCCGACGTGGCGCATGTCGTCCTGGGCGTGCCGTACTTCGTGTCGATGCTGGCGTTTGCGCTCTGCCTCGGACTGATCTTCTTCAGTTGGCGCCGTGCAGAAGGGACGCTGTCGATCCACAGCATCGTCACGCCACGTCGCGAAGCCTTCTACTGGGCGACGGTGCTCGCGACCTTTGCCCTAGGTACGGCCAGCGGTGACTTTGTTGCGGCCACCCTGCACCTAGGCTATCTCGCCGCCGGCGTGCTTTTCGGGGCCTTGTTCCTCGCAGCACCGGCGATCTACGCCCGCGGCGCGGTTAACGAGGTCGCGGCGTTCTGGTTCGCCTATATAATGACCCGTCCGTTTGGCGCCTCGCTCGCCGACTGGCTCGGTGTGCCGCCGGATCGTGGTGGGCTCGACCTGGGGACCGGCGTCGTAAGCTTTTCATTGCTGGTGCTGATCCTCCTCGCGGTGGCGAGCGAGACGCAATCGCGCCGACGGTCGGCCTGAATCTGCAGGCGCCATCGCTTGCGGTAGCGCTTCCCTAAGGAAGGTCAGCCACAGGCGGTTTCGCGGGCCCAGGAGCGCCGTGCGTGATTGGCCGAGGCCGGTCGAAGCGCAGGAGCGTAACGACCAACGCACTTCCAAGCAAAAGGCTGCCAAGCACATCGGTCGGCCAGTGCGCGCCAAGATAAACGCGCGAAAAGCCGACCGTCAACGCCCAAGCCACAGCGGCTACGCCAAGGACGAGCCGCGGCGCCAGCGACGGCATACGGCGCAGGGCCAACCCAGCTAGGAGCCCGTAAAATGCCACGCAGATGAACGTGTGCCCTGAGGGGAAGCTGCTGCCGGTCGCCGGTAACATCGCCAGGCTTTGGTCGGGCCGCGGCCGCTGGATGAGCCACTTGAGCGTAGACACGATTATCTCGTCGCCCACCACGGCTACCAGGATCAGCGCGGCTGAGCGGTGCCAGCGGCGTGCCACAAAGACGATCGCAGCCACCGCTGTGCTGCCTACGATCACCTGCCACGAGCAGCAGTAGGTGGCGACCTTCATTGGAAGGTCGGCCGGTGAGCCGCGCCACGGCACAACCAGAGCGACGATCGTCTGATCGATATCGAGCGGCTCGGGCGTGCTGCCAACTACAAGCGCTAGGGTCGCAAAGGCGGCCACGAGCCCCGCCACCAGAAGGGCCAAGGCAAGGTCGTCGCGGTGGGGATACGGCATGAAGGAATAGTGCCTGCTCGGTGGAGAACGGTCGAGGGGCAACGAATGGCGGCGTCGGATCGTCGCTTTACAAACTTGTAAGCTCGCGGGGCGGCCTTGCACGTTTGGTTCGCCAACGACAATCGGAAGTTGAAAAACGGCGGCGACCACCGTGCCGCTGCTTACACTGGGAGATCGGTGGGCGTCCTTCCAGCTGAGCCTCTCACGCGCCATACAAATTCGTAACCAACGAAGAGTCGAATGAGAGTCGATGTCAATCCGATTTCGCCGGATTACCGAGTTTTGCTGTTCTACTAGAATATAATTTTCCGTATATTGTGTCGGATTTGGACGCGAGCGGCAAGAAATATGCATATTTGAGCCGAATTTCGGCGACAATGTTTCCGATCATGGCGACCGTTCAAACAAGGAGATCATCATGATCAGAACATCCATCGCCGTCGCAACCCTGGCCACGCTTGCCCTGGTGCCGACCCTAGCCGCCGCCAAGTCAATTCGGGCCAACATGACGGCGGACCAAATCTCCAACTACTGCGCCTCGGCTGGCGTCGGCACCACGACCACCACCGTCGACGTTGGCGGCAAGCATGTAACGGGGACCGTCGATTGCACGGCGAACGACATCAAGACCGTGGCCTCGACCAACGACACAGGCGAGTCGGAGGCTGGCGCTACCGAAGCGGCCGAAAACGGCAAGGAAGACTGAGGCAACTGCCGGACTAGCCGATCTTGGCCCGCTGCGGCGGGCCAAGCCCCTTGTCGTCGGGCGTTGAGTCGTTGTAGCGTTTACTTCACTATTTGGACAAAAGACGTGAATGCTACAGGAAGCGGATGGGCGACAAGCGGGCTGATCAGACTTTCGAGGCCCGGGTCAGCGCCACGATGAACCGGCTGACTCCGGCCGAGCGGCGGATCGCGCGCTTCTTCGTCGACCAGAAGCAGGCAGTGCTGCTCGGATCCGCGGCGCAGATCGCTGAGTTGGCGGGCGCCAGCGACGCTACCGTGGTGCGGACCGCCAAATCGCTCGGCTTCGACGGCCTTGCTGCGCTGCGCGAAATGCTTCTCGCCGACCTCACGGCCGCCCCGTCTCCCGCGGCCCGGCTCGAAAGCACACTCGAGGCGAGTGGCGCCGGCGCGGCGAGTGCCCTCGGCCACGTGGTGGCGCTGCACGAAAGCGTCCTCGGCGTACTCAAGCGACCGGAGGTGGCGAAGCGCTTCGTGCGCGCGGTGGAGATCCTTGGCGGCGCGGTGCGCCGGCATGTCTTCGGCCTGGGCCCTTCCGGCGCCATGGCCGAGTATGCGACCCTGCAGTTCAACCGTATCGGCGCGCCGACGAACGCCCTCTCGGTGTCGGGCATCGGGCTCGCCGATCGGCTGTTGGCGATGGCTCCCGGCGACGCCGTGTTGATGATGGCCTACGCGCCGCTCTACAAGGAAGTGACGGTGGTGTTGGACGAAGCCGAGCGGCTCGGCCTGCCAGTAGTGCTTGTCACGGACAATCTCACCACCCTGTTCGGTGGGCAAGTTGCGGAGGTGCTGCAGCTGCCGCGCGGCAAGGCCGATCACCTCGCAATGCACAGCGGCACCGCGGTGCTGATTGAAGCCCTCATCATCGGCCTCGCGGGGCGAGCACCGGAAGCCTCGTTAGGCAGCCTCGACCGGCTGAGCGGCTTGCGCGGCGCGCTCGACAAGTCCTGGTCGAAGCGCGGCACTAGGCGAAAGAAATCCGAATGACCATGCCTTCAGCGGCTCGGCTCGAGGCTGGAATTTTCGCTCCACCTGAGCGCTTCCTCTTCTCACCGACCAACCCTGATCCGGAGCCAAACCGCAATCCATGCTCACCACGATCCTTTCAACCGTCACTGCCTCCTTTCTCGCCTCGGTCGTCGAGGTCGTGGAGGCCTTTACCATCGTGCTCGCCGTTGGCCTGATCCAGGGTTGGCGTCCTGCCTTCGTCGGCAGCGGCGCGGCGCTGGCGCTGCTGGCAGTGCTAGTGGTGGTCTTCGGGCCGTTGCTGGCCCTCATCCCTATCGAAGCGCTGCAGTTCGCCATAGGCGTACTGCTGATCCTCTTCGGCATGCGTTGGTTGCGTAAAGCCGTCCTGCGCTCTGTGGGCCTGATCCCGCTGCGTGACGAGGCCAAGGCATTCGCTAAGGAAACCGAGGAGCTTTCACGGCAGGCCGGCGACCGACGCGCCGACTGGATCGCCGGGCTCGCGGCGTTCAAGGCCGTGCTCCTCGAGGGAACAGAGGTGGTGTTCATCGTGATCGCCGTCGGCGCGACGCGCGGCCTGACGCTCTATGCCGGACTTGGGGCCCTAGCGGCGTTCGTTGCGGTGATGATCGTCGGCCTCGCCGTCCACAGGCCGCTTTCTCGGGTGCCGGAAAACACACTGAAATATGTCGTGGGGCTGATGCTGACGAGCTTTGGCATCTTCTGGACCGGGGAAGGGCTGGGGGCGGACTGGCCCGGCGCCGATCTCAGCTTGCTGGCGATCTTCCTCGTCGTGGCGGCGGCTGCCCTTGGGCTTACCCGGCGCTATGCCCCGGCGCTGGCCGTGAGGACGACCCAATGAAACTCGTACTCGCTATTGCCGAAGAAGTCTGGAGCATGTTCGTCGATGACGGCAGCCTCGCGATCCTGTCGATCGCGCTCATCGCAATCGTCGCCGCCGCCGTCAAGCTCCTGGGCTTGCCGGGCGCGGGGGGCGGCCTGCTCCTCGGCGTCGGCTGCCTCGCTATCCTCGCCTATAGCGTCGACAAGGCCGCTCGCAGGAGCAGCAATCGCGCCTGAAATCGCTTTGTCTGAACCATGCAGCGCGGAAGATGCTTCAACGGCCACCGCATCGTCGAGCGCGTCGAGCACCCGCTGTCACAACTGCCCCGTCGATTGGCGAGCAGTGAATAGGGTTGCCGAGAGTACACAGCCGCATTGCGCTGTGTTGCCCTATCTCCCGAGCCCAAGCCGTTTTTTTCCGCTGTCGGGCAGCCATAGCCGTCGGGCTCAGGTTGTCGACCGCGCCAAGGAAGTCAGATGGCCCGGGAGCGAGGGACGACAATGCGACGCACTCCATTTTTCGTCCCCAACCGCTAGAGTACCCATCCGATCTGCGGGGGAGTGATGGCAATGAGCGATGGCCCTCGGGAGCCGGCCAACCACGAGAGCGGTGCCAACCACGCTCTGAGGTTCCACCTCCCCCACGCCGGCAAGCAGTCGGTCTTCGGCGATGATTGGTTCGCCTTGCGGGCTGAGGCATTTGCACGCTTCTTCGGCACGCCGGTGTTCCTGATCGGCCAAACCGTCATCGTCGCCCTGTGGATCTTCGCCAATCTTGCCGGGTTGGCCAGATTTGACCTCTACCCGTTTATCCTGCTGAACTTGGCCTTCAGCCTTCAGGCGGCATACGCGGCTCCGCTAATACTGCTCGCACAGACCCGCCAGGCCGATCGGGACAAGTCGCACGCGGAAGCGGATGCGAGACACCGTGAAGACCTCGCCCGAATGGCCGAGGAGCGCCAGGAGTTGGTTGCAGAGCAAACGGAGACGCTGGTGACCATGCTTCGTCAGAACACCGTGCTGACCGAAACTGTCAAAGAGCTGACAGAGCGCGTCGAAGCTCTGACCAAGGAGGTGCACCGGCACGTTTTGGCCGGTAGCTTGGCGCAATCGAAGTCGACCGTTTAGCCGGCCGACGTATACTGACCATTGCTTCCGCATAGAGGCGTCGGGAGCTAAGCGCTCTCCGCCAGCAAACCATCTGGTTGCGTGTTAGAATGCGCTAGCCGGCCGACGGGAGACGACATTCAGGCATCAGTGGATGCTGACAGGTGCCAGAGCGTTGCCGAGGCTAGCTTCACCCCTACCATAGACCGACGGATCGTAGTTGAGCAGCGTGTCAGTCCGTGCGGTGTTGAGCAGTTGGTTCGTGATCTGGGTGGCGGTGGCTGACTTGAACTTGCTGCCCAGGATCGCGGCATAGCCGGAGATCACCGGAGCTGCGAAAGAGGTGCCGTAGAGCCCGGTCTGGCTGCCGGGAACCCCCACCACGAGGAAGTGCGATTGCACGGCTGTGTTAGAGCCCGCCGTATCGGAGTAGTAGGCCATCGTCGCCTTGTTGGTCGGCGTCCCGTGCGAATTGAGCGCGCCGGCAAAAATCGCAGATTGGGCGCCGACCAGAGCCGACGCCAGGTAGTCCTGATCGCCGGCGAAACTGCCGCTCGTGACGGTCGTACCCACGGCTACCGAGTCATTTCCGGCGGCTTTCGATATCACCGCCTTGCCGGCCTCCGCGTAGTTGATCAGAGAGGTTTCCTGCCCATCCCAGCCGATCTGGCTGTTGCTATACCCAGCCGCGGCATACATAGCGAAGCTGGCGTTGATCACGTTAAGGCCGGTTGAGGCAAGCTTGATCGCAGCGCTCGAATAAAAGCTCTGCCTGACTAGGCAGGCCGAGGGGGCAATCAGCCCTTCTTCCTCGCTCGTCCAATAGCCGTGAAGTTGAGTCTGCCGGGAATTCGTCAGCTTACCGGAAAACGGGTCGCGGCCGGTAAACTCGTCGACGTCAATGATTGTGGTGCTCTGACCGCGGTAGCCGGCCGCCCACGCTGCGACAACGTCGGTACTCATCCACGAATAATAGGGCGGCTGCGGAACGCCGGGCGGCTTGTTTGCCGCAAGCTGCTAGCTTCCGTCGACAACAGCAGCAGTACGCTGACGACCCTGCCAACGACGATCCTGCGAAGAATTTCGTCCTCCCCTTCTAACTCAACGCAAGAATATCACGTGAGCGCCCCGGCGGATTAACAATGCGCCCGGCGGCAAATTGTCTCGGACAAGTCAGTGCCATCATGGCATACCTCGCACATCACTCCCCGACCCTGCACCGGTAGAGAACCGGGCGCTCCCCCGAAGAAATGCGGCTTGGCAGCGCCGATGTTGCTTAAGCACCGGCCGGAACGGAGTCTCCGCTCCCTCATTGATTAGTGCACACGTCACGAGGGAGGTATCCGGACATGCTGAAACACGGTCTCATGGGCGCTGCGTGCGCCCTCGCCATGCTGATAGGGGCGCCGCTGGCAGGTGCACCGGCACTCGTGTCAGCGGCCCACGCACAGGCCGAGGTATCGTTCAATGTCTTCTTTGACCGCCTGTCGTCGAACGGCGTCTGGGTCAAGAGCGATCGCTACGACTATGTGTGGTGCCCCAGCGTCGACACGGACTGGATGCCCTATAGCCGCGGGCACTGGATCTATCTTGCCGACCGCGGCTGGTATTTCGACTCCGACGAACCGTTCGCCTGGGCGGTCTATCACTATGGTCGCTGGTATCGCGACACCAACATCGGCTGGTGCTGGGTGCCCGGCGACGTCTGGTCGCCCGCCTGGGTGACCTGGCGGCGCGGCGACGACTACCTGGGCTGGGCGCCCCTTCAGCCGGAGGGCCAGGGCTACGCTGTTGGTACGACCGTCGCCACCGCTGATGTGCCCCAGGAAGACTGGGTCTTCGTGCCCTCGCGGCAGTTTCTGGCGCCGCAACTGAGCGCCAGCATCATCATCGGCAATCGCCAGCCCGACGTATTCACACGAACGCAGACGGTCGGCCCGGTGGTGGTGCAGAACAACATCGTTGTGAACAACGTGATCAACGTCCAGTTCGTCGAGCAGCAGACCGGTACCAAGGTGCAACCGGTCAAGGCCGAAACGACCGCCCAGCCTCAGACCACCACGAACGTTACCAACAACACGATCCAGGTGTTTAATCCAACATTGCACAAGCCGGCCGCCAATGAGGCCCCGAAGCAGGCCGTGGCGGCGATCGATGCGAAACAGAAGCTGAAGGCGATCCCGCCGGCTCCGACCGACAACGGCCCAGGCAGCTCGACCTCCAGCGGAAACGCGAATGCATCGGCCACCAACCCGCCAACGCCGGCCCCGAGTGGCACGCCCGCCCCGGCCACGAATAACGCCGCGAACTCGACCACCGCCCCCGCCGCCGGCGCCGGCGCCGGCGCCGGCGCGCAGGCCAACACCGCAAATAGCGACAAGGGCAAGCCGGTGACGTGCTCAGCCGATGAGCAACTCGTCAACGGCAAGTGTCAGCCGGCAAAGCGAGGGCAAGGCGGCGACACGACGACGCCGGCCGCCAACACGACGACAGCCAACCCTGTGACTGCAACCGACCAGACTGCTCCTACCAAAGGTCAAAACCCTGCGGCGACCAAACCGAAGCCGGAGAAGACTACCAGCGCGGCCCCACTGACCTGCGCCGCCGATGAGGTGGCGGCGAACGGCAAGTGCGTCCCCCGCAAAAGCGCATCGACCAACGGACACAAGGCGAGCAACGATTCATCGGCGCCAGCCACAACCTCGGACAATGGAACGACGGGTCCAGGTGAAAACGGGAAGCAGCACGCGGGGGCTTCCACTGAACCGGCGGCGAACGGCACTGGCAAGGCTGATAGCCCCAAGGCCGGCAAGCCAGCCGTTAAGTGCCCGGCAGGAGAAGAACTGGTCCAGGGCGTCTGTCAGCCTGCAGGCAAGCCTCAAAAGAACTCCGGAGACCAGCCCGCCCAATAGTAGGCAGCGTGTATCAAGCGGCGGTCGCGCCATGAAGTGACCGCCGCGGGCGTTGCCCATCGCGCCGCGGGAGCGCGGCCATCGGTTTCGAATAGGCGTCGCCCACGCTCTAGCCGGAGAATACTGCGCCAGGATGGCCGCATCGTCAGCGAACATCCCCGCGCCTTCGGCCGCGACCAGATCGCCTACAGGCGGCCAGTTGCTCTCCACCTGATCAGCCTCTACGAACAGACCTCTGTTATCGTCACCACCAACTGGCCTTCGGCGAGTGGCCCTCGGCCTTCAGTGACGCCAAGATGACCACCGCGCTCCTCGACCGGCTCACCCATCAATGCGATATCGTCGAAACCGACAACGACAGCTGCCGCTTCAGAACCGTGCCTACCCATCATCGCCGGCCGATCCCTGCGCAACCCTAACCAGTTCCGCCGGTCTAGATCCTCTATGCCGGCGACCTTAGGGCGTCAATATTGCACGCCGATCTGGGGTCAACATTGGACGCCGCCTGACATTTCTGCGAGGCAGCATGCCAAAAGCGCCTCGCGCTAAGCCAGCACCATCGAAGGTCCATAGGTGCTTGTATTTGAGGATATAATTAGGTTCTATATGTGACAGCCAACGCATAATTATATTGCGGCAGACGATTAGCTATGCAGGCAATACAGTTCCCTGCGCGGGCCGCGTCCGAGAAGCGCCGCTCACCGAGCTTTAACTCCGATACGGCAAGCTCCCGGCAGCGTCGCCCATCATCTCCTCGGAACCTCTCCAATGGACAAGAAAACTGGTTGCGACGGCTGCCGCGATGGCGAGGACTTCGCCGTACCCTTTACCATGGCATTTCAACCCATCGTCGACGTAGTGGCGGGTCAAATCTGGGGGTATGAAGCGCTTGTCCGCGGCATCAACGGTGAAGGCGCGGGGCAAATTCTCGCGACCGTAACGCCGGAAAATCGCTATACCTTCGACCAGGCCTGCCGGGTCAAGGCGATCGAGCTCGCGGGCGCAAAGATGCCGAGAGGGTCGAGGGCAAAGCTCTCGATCAACTTCATGCCCAATGCCGTCTATGAGCCCAGCGCCTGCATTCGCGCCTCGCTCGGCGCGGCGGCGCGCTTCGGCTTTGATCCGAAGCGACTGATGTTCGAGTTCACCGAGAATGAACGCATCGGCGATACCGCCCATGTGCAGAACATCATCGCCAGCTACAAGCGGATGGGTTTCACCACCGCGCTCGACGATTTTGGCGCTGGATATGCGGGGTTGGGCCTCTTGGCGCAATTCCAGCCCGACCTGATCAAAATCGATATGGAACTGGTGCGCGGCGTCGCCTCCTCTCCGGCACGCAAAGCCATCCTCCGAGGTATCGTTTCGATCGCGACCGAACTGGATGTCACGGTGCTCGCCGAGGGCATAGAAGCCGAGCCGGAAATGCTAGTGCTGCGATCGCTCGGCATCCGCCTGATGCAGGGATATCTGTTTGCCAAGCCGAAGCTCGAGACATTTGAGGAGGAATCGGCCATCCCGAACCTTGGCCAACTGCGCGCCAGCGCCTGATTCCATTCGCCCTGCTTCAATCGCGCGCAACAGGCACCATACGCGACAGCAGGCGATCGCGAAGCACAAAATGAAGGAAGAGGGCGGCAACGGCGTGGCCACCTGCAACGACCACGATCGTCCACCCGAAAAAGTTGTGCATCTGGGCATGGAACTCTTCCGGGAACTACCATACAACTAGATCGTGCCTTGCCAGTTACCTCGATCAACACTGTCCGTCCCAGCAAAACAAGTCGCCCGTATCGAAATATGGTCAAGGCGAGTGGTGGTCTGTATTTGAATTTGTATTTCGCGAAGGCAGATTAATAGTGATCTGAACCCTGAAAAATGGATCGTTTTGAGTTGGAGTTTTCCGCGCTAGCCTTATGGGGCTGGAAGGAGCGGAAAGCGATGAAGGCATCGAAGTTTTCAGACGCCCAGAAGGCGTTCATTTTGAAGCAGGGAGTAGACGGGGTTCCCGTCGCCGATATCTGCCAGAAGGCGGGAATCAGCCCGGCGACCTATTTCAACTGGAAAAAGCGGTACGACGGCTTGCTGCCGACCGAGATGAAGCGACTAAAGCAGCTCGAGGACGAGAACGGTCGTCTTAGGAAGCTGGTGGCGGACCTGTCGCTGGACAGGGAGATGCTGCAGGACGTCATCCGCCGAAAACTCTGAGGCCTGGTCGCAAACGCGAGCTGGCGGCGCATCTGTGCATGGAGTGGGACGTGTCGATCCGGCGGGCTTGCCGGGTTCTCGAGTTCGACACCTCGACCTACCACTACAAAGCGCGCCGCCGCGACCAGGCCGGCATCGAAGCTCGGATCAGGGAGATCTGCCAGACCCGGGTGCGTTACGGCTACCGGCGGGTGCATGTGCTGCTGCAGCGCGAGGGCTGGGAGATCAATCACAAGCGAACTCATAGGATCTACAATGAGTTAGGGCTGCAAGTCAGGAACAAGACACCGAAGCGTCGGGTCAAAGCCAAGCTCAGGGAAGATCGCCAGGAGGCTATCGGACCAAACGATGTGTGGGCGATGGACTTCGTTCATGACCAGCTGGCGACCGGCACCAAGATCCGCATCCTGACGGTCGTGGACACCGCTATGTGCCTGTTCTCGATCCCAGGTTCAGCTACCGAGCCGAGAACGTGGTGAAGGCGCTGGATGAGGCCTGCGGCCGGATCGGCTATCCCAAGACGATCAGGGTGGACAATGGGTCGGAGTTCATCTCCCGCGACCTCGATCTGTGGGCCTACGTGCATGGCGTGGTGCTCGACTTCTCCCGACCAGCAAGCCCACGGACAATGCATACATCGAAGCCTTCAATGGACGCTTTCGGGCGGAGTGCCTGAGCGCCCACCGGTTCCTGACCCTTGCGGACGCGGCCGAAAAGTCGGAGGCTTGGCGCAGATACTACAACGTGGATCAGCCTGCCGCCGTGAAGAAGCCGGAAAACTCCAGCCTCCGGCGGTCCAGCGAAGGGGTTCGGATCAAAATCGGCCCAAATCGATGGGAGCACGTCACGAGGTAGCTCGGCAATCAGCGACTTGGGCCACCTGGCCGGCGCGCCGGTTCACATCTTCGGCGGTACCGGCAGGTGCCGGTTCCAGAAAAGTTGGTTGAGCGCCTGCGCCTTCTCGTGGGCTCGACAAAGAAGGCAGAGTTGCATTCCATACAACCCGCCAAACACAAGGTCCTGTCGCAGGGGGCCGCTACGCAGGCATCAGTATCTTGGCGAGTTCCACTTCCAGATCTTGCTGATAAAACGGCTTGCCAAGGCGAGGGAGGTTCAACTCTGTGCCACTCGGAAGCTCTGCGTATCCGCTGGCTAAGAGGATAGGCAGTTGGGGGCGAAGTTCCCTTGCACGGATCGCAAGTTCGATCCCGTTCATGCCCGGCATGGCGAAATCGGTGATCATTGCGTCCAGCGGTATCTCGCTAGCGAGGATTTCCAGCGCCGCCTTGCCGGAATTTGCCTCAAGCGCGGAGTGACCGAGGTCTTCAACGAGGGCGACAGTGTTCATGGATATCAGGGCATCGTCGTCAACCACCAGAATTCGTGAAGGCTGCACGTTGATAGCGGCGACCTCAGTTGGCGTATCGGCGCGTACGGCGAACTCCGATAACGGCAGCCAAAGCTCCGCTGTTGTTCCATTTCCCAAGACACTCTGCAGTCTCAGGGTACCCCCAAGTTGAGTGGCCAGACCGTGAACCATCGAGAGGCCGAGACCCGTTCCCTTGCCTAGCTCCTTTGTCGAAAAAAAAGGCTCAATAGCGCGTTCAAGCGTCTCTGGGCTCATTCCTACGCCTGTGTCGCTCACCGAGACGACGATGAACTCGCCGTACAGGCCCTCGCCTTGTCCTTTGGCTCTATCGAGAGCAATGACGAGATCACCTCCGTCCGGCATAGCGTCACGCGCGTTGATTGCCAGATTGAGGATAGCAAGTTCGAGCTGGTTGGCGTCGACTCGTGCTGACGGCAGCGCGTCTTGTAAGTCAAAACGAACACGAACCATGGGGCCGATCGATCGTTCGACGAGGCCACGCATCCCATCGAGCAATGACTTGAGGTCCGTAGCCTCCGGCCTCAACTCCTGCTTACGGGCGAAAGCAAGCAGTCGCGAGGTTAGGGAGGCGCCGCGGCTCGCGCCTTGCAATGCGCCGTCTAGATAGCGCCGCAACTGCGGGTCATCTGGTAGTCTTTTGCGAAGCAGCTCGAGATTCCCTTGGATGGCTGCCAGGAGGTTGTTGAAGTCGTGGGCAACGCCCCCTGTCAATTGCCCCATAGTTTCCATCTTCTGGGCATGACGCAGTTGCTCTTCGACCTGCCGGCGCTCGGTTATGTCCCTAAAGAACGCAGCGCCTCCAACAATTCGCCCGTCGCCGTCGGCCAAAGGCGCATGCTGGCTCTCCAGGGTAATATGACCAGCCTCGGTCGTTAGCTCTATTTCTTCAATCGACCCTGGCAGGCCGCTAAGGGCATTCTGAAGCCGAGGGACAAGCTTGCCAGCGTCGCCATCTGCGATCAGTTCGGCTAGAGGCCGACCAATCGCAGCTTTCTCGCTGACACGGAACAAACGCTCCATTACCGGGTTCCAGATGGTTACCTTTAAGTCTGTTCCATAGCCCACGATTCCGGCCGGCACACTGGTCAGAAGCAATCCCGACAGTGCACGCTCGCCCAGCAAAGCGGCTTGGGTCCGCTCGCGCTCTATCGCCAGTGCCTGAACCAACCGCTCGCGTTCCTCGAGATACTTACGAGCTTCGTATTGTCTGCGACGTCCGCGCAGAGCGTTCTCTACGACGTGCACCAACGATGAGGGGTGGAACGGTCGGTCTAGAAAGATGACATTGCCAACCATTGCCTGTAGGCTATTCAGCATCGATTGCTGGTCGCCACTCACCACGCGATGGGTGAGGATGATAAACGGAAAGTCCGACCAAGGCGGCTGCTTCTCGATCCAGACCATCAGTGGACCAAGATTGGCGTGCTGAAGCGCTTCGATGGCAATGATCGCCAGACCGGCCCCCTCCTCAAGCTTTGCTAGCATGTCCGGGAAGGCTCTACATGCTTCGGCAGCGTGACCGACTTCAGCAAGTATGCTTGCCGCGAGAGAGCCATCTCGACCATTAGGTGCAAGCACCAATGCCCGATCGGAACCTGTCATGAGTGGTCGCTCTTGATACTCACTCCATTGAGAACGTCGCCACCGTCTTCCGGAAGCGAGGAATCTCGTCGGCCGTGATAGGTTGGGACGCCGCGAAGAACACCGTGAAAGTCTTCAAGCGGTTCCCCAATACTTATCCCCGTTCTGCCAATTCGATATTCACGGATAGTGTCCTCGTGCGCGCCGGACCGCTTCTTGATGACCGAAACGGCACGACGAACCCGACCGGCCGCCTCAAAATAACGCAGCAGAATCACGCTATCGGCCAAGTAGGTGATGTCGACCGGCGACTTCATGTCCCCGACTAGCCCATGCTGGGCCACGGTCACGAAGGTAGTCGCACCTTGTCGGTTAAGATACTGGAGCAACTCGTGAACGTGGAGCAACAATTCATTCTCATCGGGCATCGCGGCCTGATAGCCGTTCAGGCTGTCTATGACCACGGTCTTTGCCCGTACAACGTCAACGCGGTTCCGGACTCGATACGCGAATTCTCCGGGAGACAATTCAGCAGCGTCGACTTGCTCTATGATTAGGTTGCCAGCGTCGCGCATCGCCTCCAGATCAATTGACATGGCCTTTGCACGCTCAAAGAGTAGGCCGAGTTCTTCGTCGAAGACGAAAAGGGCGACCTTTTCCCCTCGCTGTACCGCTGACCGGGCAAAATGCAGCGTCATCAACGACTTTCCCGATCCAGCGGGCCCAAGCACCAACACGCTCGAACCGCGATCGATACCGCCACCTAGCAGCAGATCGAGTTCTCTCAATCCGCTCGTCAATTGACTGCGGTCGAAGGCAGTGCGGTGTTCGCCGGCAATCAGCCGCGGAAAGACGTCAAGCCCACCCGTCTTGATGGTAAAGTCGTGAAATCCCCCGCGGTAGGCCTGGCCGCGATATTTCAACACGCGTAGACGCCGGCGCTCAGCGCCATAGTTTTGAGCGATTTCCTCAAGGCGCACAACCCCGTGTGCTACCGAGTGAACTGTCTTGTCCAACGCCTCGGTCGTGAGGTCGTCGAGCATCAACACGGTTGCGCCATTCCGCGCAAAATAATGTTTGAGAAGCAGAATTTGGCGTCGATATCGCAAGGAACTCTGCGCAAGGAGTCTGATTTCTGAAAGGCTGTCGATCACCAGGCGATCCGGCTTTACGCGCTCCACTACATCGAAAAGTATTTTGGTTGTTTCACCGAGTTCGAGATCGGAGGAGTAAATCAGAGACTGCTGCTGCGTTTCTTCGAGAAGGCTCTCGGGGGGTTGCAATTCGAAGATTTCGAATTTGTTCTCTAGGGCCCAGCCATGTGAAGCTCCGCTCAGCCGAAGCTCGTCGGCGGTTTCCGACAAAGTGATGTATAGCCCCGTTTCCCCCTGTTCAGCACCCTCTAGGAGGAACTGCAGGGCAACTGTGGTCTTACCGGTCCCCGGACTACCCTCTATCAGATAAAGGTGCCCACGGGTAAAGCCCCCGATTAGGATGTCATCGAGCCCAGCTATGCCAAGCCGGGCCTTGCTGCGCGGGGGGGCGGCTTTCATTTTGACGCTCGATTCAACCATGGTACACGCGGAACGCTATCCGACGGTTTAGGTTCCGGGAGCACAAGGAGGCTCGCGGCGGACGACTGAGGCAAGTTAAAGCGTCACCCGTCTACCGCATCACGAGCATGCCGACGTGAACCTAGATCGGGAAACTTCAGATTCTCGCGGTTCAACGTTCCATCGCGGATCAAGTTGCGACGAGCAATACCAAGATCTCGAGGGGATTTGGGGCTCATTGTCTCGAGACTAACTGATTGGGTGGGACGTCAACCGGGCAGTGCTGGCCAGGGGCGGCGATCCGGGGACGGACCGACCGTAATCCCGTCACGCAAGAGCTCCGCGCCGTCCGGCCTCCCGCTTTATGGTTGCCCACTGGCGCCCTCATAGATCAGCGGACATCGCATTCGGAATGTCCTCTCGGTTCCGGCTGGGAGCCGGTCTCGGTGTCGAGACACCTCCCGGCAGGATTGATCTCCCGCGGTCAGGAGACGGTGGCGCAGCCGGCAGCCAAAGCGCGGACATAAAGGTCCACCAACTCGCGAGCTCGACGACGGCAAACGGATTTTGGCTCACCCGGCATGGCGACAACCTTGGTAGGAAGCGCTTCCCCGGTCGTACCATCGAGGATAATCGCGCAGAGCGGCCCGCCGCTGGTCAGGATGATCTCGTGCCCCCGGTACCGTTCACCCATCGCAGCGCCTCCGTTTAACTACTTATTCCGGTAACGCCCGCTTAACGATCAAAGCCGAGACTGGATGCTTCCCGATGCTGCAATGGTTAACGCCACGCAGCGCCAGCGATCTATAGCGGCGCGCACCCTGCATTAACGATGCTCGGTCAGATTGGAGAGTTAGGAAATCCCTCTCGCTTAGAGTCAGCGCCTCCGGTTCGGAAAGCCAAAAATGACAGCTGCCACAAGCAATGTGCGCGTAGACGACTCCTTATATAGTGAAACGCGTTTGGCCGCCCTCGATCGATACGATGTCCTCGACTCTCCAAGGGAGGAGGCATTCGATCGGGTGACTAATCTGATGCGCCTTATTCTCAAGACCGACGTAGCGATTGTTTCCCTGATAGATGCGCACCGGCAGTGGTATAAGGCGGTTTCGGGGAGCGACCTGCGGCAAGTACCCGCCACGGATAGTTTCTGTCAGGTCACGATCCGCAGCGGTACCCCCGTGGTGGTGGCTGACGCTCGGCTGGATGCTCGCTTTCGCGACAACGAGCATGTGAAGGGTGGCCTGGGGGTGCGCGCCTATGTAAGCGTGCCCCTCCTGACGCCGACCGGCGAGGTCATCGGGACGCTTTGTGGGTACAGCCACGCACCCCGTGATTTTAGTGCGGACCAGGTGCTAATTCTGGAGGAACTCGCCAGGGTAACGATGAGCGAGATGGAGCTCCGGCGCCTGGCCACCCGCGATCCACTAACCGGCATCAAAACGCGTCGCGCCTTCAAAGATGAAGCTACTTCATATGTGGCGCACGCTCGACGTCATCGAACTAGGCTCTGCTCGATCGCTTTGGACATCGATCACTTCAAGGCCATCAATGACCTATATGGCCACGCGGCGGGAGACCACGTTCTCAAAGGGGTGACGGCCGCGATCGCAGGCCAGCTGCGACAAAGCGACCTCTTCGCGCGCTTGGGAGGCGAGGAATTCGCAGTCCTTCTTCCTGAGACAGACGTGTCGGCCGCACTGGGCGTTGCTGAAAAGCTCCGGACTGCCATTGCCGCGCTCAGATTTCCCGGCAGTCATCCGCCTATGAGCGTCAACGCAAGCTTCGGAGTGGCCCCCTTCAATCCAGACCTCGATGATTTAGATCGGCTTTTGGTCAAAGCTGATGAAGCCCTCTACGACGCCAAGCGGGGGGGCAGGAACAGGTCGGCGGCATGGCAGGGCAGCACGACGTCAACGAACAGGATCGTTTCCCGCCGTCGCGTGCTCAAGGCCGGTCAACTGGTCTTTAACCGGCGCCAGTCGGTGATCAACTGCACTGTCCGCGCGCTGTGGGAAACCGGTGCCGATGTTGATGTTTCAAGCACGGCCGACATTCCGGACGAGCTCACTTTCGAAATCAAGTCGGATCGGACGTCTACCAAAAGCAAGGTGGTGGCTCGCAGGATGCAGAGCCTCGAACTCGCATTCTCTTAGCCGCAATGCCCGCAAGGTTCGGCTAACCGACGGCTTGCACCAAGGACCGTCGACCCGTGACTCGCGTATCCAAGTGTATGCAACCAAAGCTGGTGGCCGCCGTTTGAGGGCAGCGTCGTCGGGGGGCAAAGATGCACGTCGTGCTGGTCGTGGAAGACGAGCCGTTGATCCGGCTCGCCGCAGTAGACATCGTTCTGTCCGCAGGCTTTGAGGCGCTGGAGGCTGGAAACGCCGACGAAGCGATTCACATCCTCGAGCACCGGCCGGACATTCGGCTGGTCTTTACCGATATCGAGATGCCAGGGACCATGGATGGGCTGAAATTGGCCCATTACGTCAAGGGCCGCTGGCCGCCAATCAAGATCATTGTGGCGTCAGGTAAGGGGATTCTTGCCGAATCAGAGCTCCCTGATGGCAGCAGATTCTTTGGCAAACCTTATCATCATCCCATGATCGCCGCCGCCATTGCTTCGATGATCAGCTAGCCGCTTGCAACTCTTGGTCTCCATCTCGAAAATCGTCCCAAGCGCCGGCTGCATCGGAATGTCTACGAGCGAGGGAGGCTCGGATTGGCTAAGGAAACCGACTGGGTGGATGGCTGGGAAATTCGCACCTGTCCTGAGGCGTAGGCGTCTACGATCTTCACCGAATGGTGGCAGGTCAGTTTGGCACAAAGGAAGAAGCGATAGCTACGGCCTTGCGATTGCCTAGACGACTGCCCGTCCAGCTCAAGCCTGGCGAGGGCGCATCGACGGGTTGAACGGCAGGCCCGGGGACGCTTGCCCGGGCCCTATCGAGGCCGTCAGCTGTTCTTATGGCTTTGCTGCCCGGCCTTCACGTGCTGCTCATGGGAGCCGCCGCGAGTACCGCTGCTGGCGTTGTCGTCATCATGATTGGCAGTCGAGGATGACGAGCCGCCAGTATTCTTGTGGCTCTGTTCGCCTGCCTTAACGTGCTGCTCATGGGTTCCCCCTTGGCTGCCTTGAGTGTTGGCCATTGGTATTCTCCTCTATCGTGTTGATCGGACCGAATGTCCCGGTCCACACACTAACTCGCCTCAGCCTACGCCCGGTTCCGGGGTGCGGAGGGATGCCCGATCACAATCTCCGTAGGGCATCGTCGGTGCGATCGCTGGAGCGGCGCTTCCCGACGAGGCAATTTCCGCGGGGGCGGCAGGCCGCTCAAATCGTAAGCTGCGTCGGCGATCCGTCCCCCAGCAATGAACTAGTTACTCAGTGGCAGTTCAGCGGCGGCGGCCAAACCTGGCGAGCGTCTTCAGCAAGGAGAACGCTTGTGCGCATGTCTGCTTTTGCTTCACTTACCGTTGCCGCGGTCGCCATCTCCGCAATCACAACCGGCGGCTCGCTTGCGGCGCAAGCGGGATCAAACGGCTTTCGCTTCCAATGCGCCGAGGAATGCACCTACCAAATCGGCGACGATTGCTATGTCTGGTGGAAGCATTGCTGGTTGGTTGACGATAACGATCTGAAGAACTCGGCCATGTTGGGATCTAAGCCACCCACGCGGCCCAAGCTCACGGGCCAGCCAGCCAGCCGGACGCAGGGCTGTCAAACACTATCGGCTCTGTCGAGCAGGGACCGCATGTTGGCGTGGGACTGACCGGAATGGACCGGGCGGCCCAACTGTCACATTCCACGCGGCTGGCCCGAGCAGGAAGCCCTGATCCAGGCCCGTGCGACCGGGTTGACGCATCGGGCGCAGTTGGCGCTAGCAGTGAGGTCAGTGTACCGCCGATCCGGCGGAATTTGGGCAATCTTTGGATCGGCGGCGCGGGCGGAGAAGAAGTCCACCGAACCAGAATGAACGCAAAGTCCGTTCGGTTTTCGAGGCTGACCAAGGGTCAGCACTTGTGAAACTTGGTCGCCGTCCTGCTGGGCGGGCGAAAGGGTCGCGGGCACGAAGGCGCTTAAGGCGCCCCAAACGGGCTTGCTGCTGGTCGCGAGTGACTTGAGAACCCGCCGGCAAGTCTTCCTGGAGTTCGTGTCCCGCGGGTTGAGACCGCGCCGCGCCAAGGCATGACATTGGCGGACCTCCGCCCGATGCCGACGATTTGCAGCAATAGCTCCGAGCAATTCCGCACAAGATCGTGAAGCCGGCATCGGCCGCGACGCGCAAGCGTAACGTCCAGCCTCACGCGCACCCTTGGCCTTTGCCAGCGGGATTGCCGATGAGGCTATCACGTGCGCGTATATCTCGCGTTGGTGGTGGATTGCTCCTCACCTGTACGACGCTATCTATTCACACGTCATTATCGCAGCGGCATCAACATCGTGTTGTCGCTCGTACAGTCGGGCTCGTGCCGGCGAGCAGATTGATCTTAGGCGACTCCCTTACCCCCCGTCAGGCCGTAGATCTCGCCGTTAATGAAACTGCCTTCCTGGCTGGCGAGCAGAACGTAGACAGGGGCGAGTTCCACAGGCTGAGCCGGGCGCTCGAAATCGGTGTCGCCGCCGAACTTCGTCACCTTCTCGTCGGGTTGCCCGCCACTTGGCTGCAACACCGTCCACACCGGCCCCGGCGCGACCGAGTTGGCGCGGATGCCCTTCTTGATCACCTGCCGGCCAGCGCCTTCGTGTAAGCGACGATCCCTGCCTTGGTCGTCGCGTAATCGAGTAGGATCGGCGAGGGCTCATAGGCCTGGATTGATGCGGTGGTAATGATGGCTGCCCCCTCTGGCATAAGCGGAACTGCCTCTTGGCAGATCCAATGCAAAGCGTAGAGATTCGTCTTCAACGTCGCGTCAAAGTCGGCGGTCGACAGCTCTGTGATGTCCTTGCGGTATTGCTGTCGAGCGGCGTTGACGACAAGAATATCAAGGCCACTGAGTGCCTCGACGGCTTGGTGTACGAGTTGTCGGCACCAGCTCTCGTCCTTGACGTCGCCGACGAGTCCGACGCCCTTTCGTCCCTCGGCTGCCACGAGATCGATGACTTCGGCAGCATCGGCTTCTTCGCTTGGGAGATAGCCGATGGCGACATCCGCGCCCTCGCGCGAGAAGGCAATGGCTGCCGCCCGGCCGATGCCGGAGTCGCCGCCCGTAATCAGGGCACGCCTGCCGGCAAGGCGACCCGATCCCTTGTAGCTGGTTTCACCGTGATCGGGCTGAGGCACCATTTTAGTGGCGAGCCCCGGAGCGGCCTGCGGCTGTTGAGGAAAAGGAGGTGCCGGATATTGGTGGCGGGGATCCTGCATCGTCAGTCGGTCGCTCATCACACACTCCTTTGCATTACGTTCTCAATCGCCGAGCCGGCGCCAAGTTCCCTCGAAGCTGAGCAAGCGAGTTAAGACCGGAAGACACTCGCCGAGCACTTCGTTCCGGCTAATGTGAGCCGATCATACCGGTGGTACCCAAGCCGCTAGAGCGATGCCGCTGGTCAACCTGGGTTAGGCCAGACTTCGAGAAGCGCTTCCTTGGCTCGGCAAAGCGGCCTGCCTGTGGACTTACCACCGTGCTGCGCGCGAACGAAAGCGTCGCACCGGCGTTTGTGATAGCCGGAGGACAGCATGCCGCAACAGACGCTTTCGACCTATCGCACCAAGCGAGATTTCACCAAGACCGCCGAGCCTAATGGGGACAAGGACGTGCCGCCGTCGCAGCGCCTGCGCTTTGTGGTGCAAAAGCATGACGCGACGCGGCTGCACTACGACTTCCGGCTGGAACTCGACGGCGTCTTCAAATCCTGGGCCGTGACGCGCGGACCATCACTCGATCCGCACGATAAGCGGCTGGCGGTCGAGGTGGAGGATCATCCGCTTGGCTATGGCGATTTCGAGGGCACCATCCCCGAGGGACAGTACGGCGGTGGCACCGTCCAACTGTGGGACCGCGGCTATTGGAGGCCTGAGGGCGGCGGCTCGCCGGAAAGGGCGTTGGCCGCCGGCGAGCTCAAGTTCCGACTCGACGGAGAAAAGCTGCAGGGTAGCTGGGTGCTGGTGCGCCTCAAGGCCGACAATGATCACGGCAAGCGCAACAACTGGCTGCTGATCAAGCATCGCGACGCAGCGGCCCATGAGGGCGATGCCGATGCGCTTCTCGCCAAGGATCGGTCCGTCGCCTCGGGACGGACTCTGGGGGTGATTGCCACGGGCAAGGGCAAAGGCCCGACGCCGTTCATGCATAGTGGCGGCAAGGCGACTGCCGCGGACGCAGTATGGAATTCCAACCACGACGATGCTGCGGCGAACAAGATGGTAAAGACCGCCGTGGCGCGGGGCTCAAGCCGCAAGAGCGCCAGGCCAGCCACCGGCATGCCCGAATTCATCCCGCCGCAGCTTTGCACCAGCGTGGATCGGCCGCCGAATGGCGAGGAGTGGCTGCACGAGATCAAGTTCGATGGCTACCGCGTGCAGGTTCGCATCGAGCACGGCAAGGCGACGGTGCGGACGCGAGCCGGGCTCGACTGGACCGAGAAGTTTAGCTCCATCGCTAAGGCCGCCGGCAGCCTTTCGAACGCGATCATCGACTGCGAGATCGTCGCGCTCGACGATAATGGCAGCCCGGACTTCGCGGCGCTACAGGCGGCGCTCTCCGAGCAGCGGACCGACGACCTCGTCTGCTACGCCTTCGACCTGCTATTCGATGGCCAAGAGGATTTGAGACCACTGCCTCTGGACGAGCGAAAAACACGCCTCGCCGCTCTCCTCCAAGGCAGCGACAAGGCGAGAGAACTCATCCGCTATGTCGAGCACTTCGAAACCGGTGGCGACGCCATCCTCAAATCAGCCTGCCGGCTGTCGCTCGAAGGCATCGTATCGAAACGCCGCGATGCGCCCTACGCCTCCGGTCGCACCGACAGCTGGGAGAAGTCGAAGTGCCGAGCCGGCCACGAGGTGGTGATCGGCGGCTGGGCCACCACCGGGGGCCGCTTCCGCTCCTTGCTGGTCGGCGTCAACCGCGGGGCACACTTCATCTATATCGGCCGCGTCGGCACGGGCTATGGCGAGGCCAAAGTCGGCACGCTGCTCCCGCGCCTCAAGGCCGTCGCCGCGGACAAATCACCCTTCACCGGCGAGGGCGCGCCGAAGCGGAATGCCGACATCAATTGGGTAAAGCCCGAGCTGGTCGCCGAGATCGAGTTTGCCGGCTGGACGGCCGACGGCATGGTCCGCCAGGCCGCGTTCAAGGGTCTACGGGAGGACAAGCCGGCCAAGGACGTGGTGGCCGAAACGCCAGCCTCGCCGCACGGTGCCGCGCCGCCCGAACCCGCCGTCCCCGAGAGTGATGCACCGCAGGCTGCCGCCAAACCCACTACCGCCGCCGCGCCGAAGCCGGTTGTCATGGGCATCGTCATCTCTCATCCGGACAAGCCGCTTTGGCCGGATGCCGAGGACGGGAAGCCGGTGAGCAAGCTCGACCTGGCCCGCTATTTCGAGAGCATCGGCCCGTGGATGATGCGACATATCAAGGGCCGGCCGTGTTCCATCATTCGGGCGCCCGATGGCTTCGAGGGCGAGAAGTTCTTCCAGCGCCACGCCTCGCTCGGCATGTCCAACTTGCTCGACACTGTGGAAGTGTTCGGCGACCACAAGCCCTATCTCGAGATCAACCGCATCGAGGGACTGGCCGCGGTGGCGCAGGTGGCGGCGCTCGAACTGCACCCATGGAACTGCCAGCCGGGTCATCCCGATGCCCCCGGCAGGCTGGTATTCGACCTCGATCCGGGGCCGGACGTGCCATTCCCGCAGGTCGTCGCCGCGGCAAAGCAGATGCGCGAGGTCCTTGAAGGCCTCGGGCTCGTCTCCTTCTGCAAGACGACCGGCGGCAAGGGATTGCACGTCGTCACGCCGCTCGCCTCGGGCCGCAAGAAACTCGATTGGCCGACCGCCAAGGAGTTCGCCCACGAGGTCTGCCGCCAGCTCTCTGCGGCTGAGCCGGACAAATACCTCATCAACATGTCCAAGAAACTGCGACCGGGTCGCATCTTCCTTGACTACCTCCGCAACGACCGCATGGCGACGGCGGTCGCGCCGCTCTCGCCGCGGGCGCGGCCGGGCGGGCACGTGTCGATGCCGCTCAACTGGTCGCAAGTGACGGAAAAGCTCGATCCCGCCCGTTTCACCATTCGCACCGCGGCGGACCTCCTCGCCCAGAGCAAGGCCTGGGACGACTATTGCGACAGCGAACGGCCGCTGGAACCGGCCATCAAGAAACTGGGACGGCTGCAACTTGCCGCCTGATCCGAATGCGGGCGGCGGAGACTTCGCGCTGTCGCTGGCAACGGAGCCGATGGAAGCAAGGACGGCGGAAGCCCTGCCGCGCGAGGACGGTGCGTGGCAATACGAGCCGAAATGGGATGGCTTCCGCTGCCTGGCCCACAAGGAGGGCAGCGCCGTCGACCTGCGCGCACGCTCCGGTAAGCCGCTGGGCCGCTATTTTCCGGAAATGCTGCAGGCGCTCGCGGCGTTGCCGGTCGACCGCTTCGTGCTCGATGGCGAACTGGTCATCGAACAAGCCGGCAAAGTGGCCTTCGACGCGCTGCAGATGCGCCTCCACCCCGCCGAAAGTCGTATCCGCAAACTCTCACTCGAAACGCCGGCCGAACTGATCCTGTTCGACATGCTGGCCGATGCTGCGGGCAATCTCCTCGTCGATGCGCCGCTGCGCGAGCGGCGCAAGGCGCTGGAAGCTATGGTGAAAGCCCTCCCGAAGTCGCCCCGTTTCCGCCTTTCGCCCTACACGCTCGACGTCGAGGAGGCCGAAGGCTGGCTCGCCGATGCCGGCCGCGGCTCGACTGATGGCGTCGTCGCCAAGCGCCGCGCTGCGCCCTACACGCCCGGCGAACGCAGCATGATCAAGGTGAAGCACCTGCGAACGGCTGATTGCGTGGTCGGCGGCTTCCGCTACGAATCCGGCGCACCGCTCGTCGGCTCGCTCCTGCTGGGCCTCTACGACGAGGCCGGCCTCCTGAACCATGTCGGCTACACGTCAACCATCACGAACGCCGAGCGACCCACCCTGACCAAGCGCCTCGAAGCCCTGCGCGAGCCGCCGGGCTTCACCGGCAGCTCGCCCGGCGGCCCAAGCCGCTGGAGCACCGAACGCACCGCCGAATGGGAGCCCTTACGGCCAGAACTCGTGGTCGAGGTGCGGTTCGATCACATCACTGGCGACCGCTTCCGCCACGGCACGAAGCTGCTTCGCTGGCGCCCCGACAAGGCCCCGCGCCAGTGCACGTTCGAGCAATTGGCGCCACCCACCCGGAACGCCCCCGGTCGGGGCGGCGTTTGAGGTCGAACCGGAGATTTCGACATGGCCCCACGATCGTTCTGGAGCGGCTATCTGAAGCTGTCGCTGGTGACCTGCCCCGTGGCCCTGACACCGGTTATTTCGGAGCGAGACAAGGTCCGCTTCCACACCCTCAACCGGAAGACCGGCCACCGCGTCCGCAGCCGCTACGTCGATGCGGTGAGTGGCAAGGAGGTCGACGACGACGCACAGGTAAGGGGCTACCCGCGTGGCGAGGACGACTACGTCATCCTCGAAGACGACGAACTCGATTCCGTCGCCCTCGAAAGCGCCCGCACTATCGATATCGACGCGTTCGTGCCGAAGGAATCGATCGAATGGATCTGGTATGACGTACCTCACTTTCTGACGCCCGGCGACGAGGTCGGCGTCGAGGCCTTCTCGGTGATCCGCGAGGCCATGGCTGTGACCGGCACGGTCGGCATTTCGCGCCTCGTGCTTTATCGGCGTGAGCGGGCCGTGATGCTCGAGCCGCGCGACAGAGGCATAGTGCTCTGGACCCTCCGCTATGGCGACGAGGTCCGCGATGAGGACGAGTACTTTAAGGGCATCAACGACAAGCCCGATCCGAAGATGCTGGAGATGGTGACAGATGTCATCATGGCGCGGGTCAAGCCGTGGTCGCCATCGATGACCGACGATCCGGTGCAAAAGCACCTGCTCGACATCGTCAAGGCCAAGCAGAAAGGCGCGGCGAAGAAGAGGCCGAAGGCTGCAGCACCGGACAGGGTGAGCAACGTCATAGATATCATGGATGCGCTGAAACGCAGCCTCGGCGAGCGGCCCGCTGCGCGCCGCTGATCAGCTCGCCTTGCGGTGCGGCCGCGCGCTGGGGGCTGCCGGCCTATCCGTTGACTTTCGGCGCGAAGGAGTCTTCTTCCCCGAGGCTGCACCGGCGCTGATCCGCAGCGCTTCGAGCAGATCGGTCGGCTTCGTCGGTGCCAGCTCTTTCGGCGGCGCGATCTTCTTGCCTTCGATCTTCGCCTTCACCAGTTCGGCCAGCGCCGCCTCGTAGCGGTCGTCGAATTTGCTCGGATCGAAGCTGCCGGCCTTGGTCTTGATAATGTGCTCCGCCAGTTCAAGCATCTCGCCTTCGATTTTCTGCTGTTTGATTTCGGCGAAGGCCTTTTCGGCTGGCCTCACCTCGTAGTCGTAGTTGAGCACCGTGGCGATCAGACCCTTGCGGTGCGCGCGGATCAGCACTGAATGCAGCCGGCGAAACAGCACCGTGTGAGCGATCGCTGCGACGTGCTTTTTCCGCATCCCCTCGCGCAGCAGCACGAACGCTTCCTCAGCGACGGGGTAACTCGGCAGCAGGTAGTAAGGCTTATCGAAATAGGTATCGTCGACTGCGTTGCAGGCGATGAAGGTATCAACGTCAAGAATCTTGTCGCTCTCCGGCACGACCGCCGCGATTTCCTCTGGCTCGAGCACGACGTAGTCGCCGTTGCCCGTCTCGTAGCCCTTCACCTGGTCGCCAGCTTCGACAGGCTTGGCAGTCTCCTCGTCTATATACTCCCGACGAACGCGATTGCCGGTGGCACGGTTGAGCGTATGGAAGGCGATGCGCTCGGTAGTCGAGGCGGCGGTATACATCGACACCGGGCAGCTAATCTCTGCCACCCTGATCGTCCCTTTCCAAATTGCGCGCGGCGCCATCGCTTTCCTCGCTGATTTTATGGACCAGCAACGCGCCGGAACTACCAATGGTGCCAAATGAGCGAATAACATTGTCGGGGACATATCACCACGGTCCGCTGCTTCGCTCTTCACAGTAGCAATTGTGCGTTGGCGCAAAGCTTCCTCGGGAAGTGCGCATTCGTTTGCCTCCTCATGCCGGCTGAAGACAGAACACGGTGCGAACCAGTCGTCTATTAGGGGCCAGCCAAATTGACAATCAGGAGGAACTTAGGCGGTGTCTTCGTCTTGAACCGACTGGCGCGAGTGCTGCTCCCCAATCAGCGTGGGCCCCTTTCGAATGCGGTGCAGCCGTGTTCTAACCGTCGCTGGGCCTAGCCCGCATCCACAGTTGCCGCGCTTCAGATCATCTCGTCGGGAGATCGATGGCGCGGCTGCGTCATTTCTCTGACCGCAGTGGAGTTGACGCAACCTGCAACTGCGTGTTGACTTTTCCGTCCGGCTTGTTTGGCAACGGTCCCGCCAGAAACAGCGTCCTAGAGGGGAAGCATTGGACGATCTTGAAAGCCTTTTCCGGGCCTCGGAGGTAGGCATCGGCGTGATCGAAATGATCCGCGACGCGTCGGGAAAGGCGGTGGATTATCGGTTCGTTCGAATCAATGATGCGGTCTCGCGCCTCATGGGCTACCAAAATGCCGAGGGCCGCACGGTGCTCGAAGTATCTCCCGACCTTGATCCGAAATGGATTCAGGCCTTCGACCGGGTAGCGCGCGATGGCGCACCGATGCACGTTGAGAACCATGCGCCTTTTGGTCCGTGGTTCGACGTCCGGGCCTTCAGAATCGGCGAGAAAGACAGCAACCGCCTGGGTTTGATTTTCGCCGACATAACGGCTCGCAAAGAGACGGAAGCTGCGCTGACAGAGAGTGAGCGGCGCCTGAGCATGGCGATGGACGCCGGGCGACTGGCGGTCTGGGAGGTCGATTTGGCCAGTGCAACGGTCACGCCATCTGCTGCGCTAAACCAGCTCTACGGGTTCGAGCTCGACGCCGTTCCCTCCCTTGCGGATTATCAGTCACGCTATGCCCCCGGCGAGAATGAGCGCCTGCAACTGCTCGGTGCTGATCTCATGGCCGGCCATATCCCTCATTTGGAAACTGAGGTGCGTCACGTCATCCCTGTCTTGGGCGAGCGGTGGCTACTACTCCGCGCACATCTGGAAGGCACCCCGGCGAGGCGCATCATCGGGGTGGCAGTGGATGTTACGGCTTCCAAACAGGCTGCCCTTCAGAATGCTCTTCTCCGTCGTGAGCTTGAGCATCGCATCAAGAACATCCTCTCCATGGTGACCGCGATTGCCGCCCAAACGTTCCGTGGTTCGTCCGAGCAAGGGCGCGTGCAAGACTTCAACGGACGGATCAGAGCTCTAGCTAATGCCCAATCACTGGCCACCGGCGATGGATGGCAGGAAACGGACATGGAAACGACGATGCGCGCGGCCTTGCTTCCCTTCGAGAAGACCCGCATTACGCTCATTGGAAGCCGCGTTCCAATCACGCCCAAAATGGCGCTGTCACTCGCTCTTGCAACCAATGAACTAGCGACGAACTCCGTGAAATATGGATCACTGGGCGTGCCTGGCGGACACGTCAATGTGAGCTGGAAGGTCGTCGGGGGAGCGTTGACTTGGGTTTGGCAGGAGGTGGGTGGCCCACAGGTTCTTGCTCCGCCGAAACGAAAGGGTTTTGGCAGTGTGTTAATCGAGCGGGTGTTGGCAGAGGATTTTGCGGGTCAAGTGGACGTCCGATATGATGGCGGCTTACTCTGCAAACTAACGGCACCGGAGCCACGCGCCGGGGCCTAGGGGCCCTACGCCATGAACCTCGAAACTCTGCCTGCAGCCGCCATCGCCCCGGACACCTCTGACGAATACTACCGCAACGCGGTCGGCCTTCTCGACGTCCTCGATTCGACCCTCCCCGTGATGCTCGGCGCCATCGAAGCCGGCGGAGCGCTCCCGGCCGACGCGCCGGCAACTATGGATGCCACGGCATCCCTGATGCAGGACGTAGAAGCCCTGCTACTGGCGCACGGCTCCCCGTTACCTCGATGTGGTATCGGCCACGGGACTACTAGGCCGACCCGATCGGGGCGATGATCGGCTGGCGCCTGTTGCTGCCGTTCGTGGCACCTTTCTTTGCCCATTTGTCGCCCCAGCTGAAGTGCTGGTGGCGGACGCGCTCATTGCGAGACGGTCGGCGCCAACTCGAGGGTTAGTTCGCCCGTTTCGTTGTTGATTGACCACGACTTGAACCGGTGCAGAAACGTCTCGCCCAGGAGCAGTTCGCCCGACTGATTTGTGATCCGCGCGTCGATATCGTGGAGCTCAAAATCGCCGACCTTAAGCGATCGCAGCTTGACGGGAAGACTAGGGGATGTAGAACCGTCCGCCAGAACGACCGGCTGTTGCGCCCCGAGGTCGGCCTGTTGAACCGTGCCAGCTCGCACCAAGGTCATCAGCACGTCCTCGGGAATGACCACTGAATCGGCGCCGGTGTCGAGTACAAAATCGAGGGTGATTGCTCCGTTGATTTGCACGGGAACTCGAAACGAGCCTTGATCATCCTTCAGCGGGACTGAAGTGGTGGTCGCTTCGTCTCGACCTCGACCGACTATCCCAAGGCTTGCATCCATTTCCGACTGCGGAGCAATCGGAATCCCAAGCGCAACTGGCGCCGGCGAATCGGACGACGCTGACGGGTCCGGCTGGGCGGCCGGCAGGGGCTTGACGGCCGTTATTGGGCCAGAAGCGCCGGTGCCAGGTTGTGACAGTTGATCCCGCAATGAGGCAGCTGCAGTTGCCGTTTCGACATGGGTCGCGGCGTAATTCAGCCACTTCAAGGCAATTGTCATATCGGGACGCACGCCCAGTCCCTTGGCGTAGAGGAGCGCTAGATTTAGCTCCGCCCAGCCGCGACCATCTCCATTTACTGCAAGAGCGTAGTTTCGAGCGGCTTGGGCATACTTCCCATCGCGAAATGCTTGGTCGCCGAGCGCAAGGTAATCATCAGCGACCGCAATCCCGGCAGTGACGATCCAGGCCGCGATGAGCAGAGACAATCGAAGGTGACGCATGGGCTTACTTTATGAGGCGCCGCGCGGCAAGTCTATTGCAGGATTCTCGAGCTCGTTGAAGTAGGTGCCAGTATCGAGCCTGGTACCAAAGGGCCGCCTGAAGCGACAACGGATGCCATAGGGATTGGGCAAGGCCTCGCTTGCATCATAGCACATGCCGCGGCGCGACTACTTGGCGACGCGGCGCTGTTCAAGCTCGTCGGCGCGTGCCCGATACGCAGCCGCGGCAGCTCTGCGATCGGCACGACGTACCCGGAAAGCCCAGACGAACCCCGCCACAACGATGGCGAGCCCGGCCAGTTCGAATCAGATGTTGAAGCGGCCCCAGCCGCTGATGTTGCAACCCGTGATCACCACTAGCAACGCCTGCCCGCGCGGCTGCTGTAGTGCGTCAATCTCACCCTTCAGCGTCCACAACTCTGAAGCCCTCCGCTTACTTGCCCCAAAGTGGCCCGCTCACGTTGAACGGCGGCTGAATTCGATGTTCAGCGGCGCGCTGCAGAGAAAGCTCAGGCCCCGGCCTCAAGCCTTAGTTCTGAGGATTGCAGCAGGCGAACTGGAGCACGCTTGGTCCTGCTCGGCCGACGGTGCCGATAAACTCCTTCTCGATCGAGGCGACCTGAACGTCGTGCCCATCAGCAGGAACGCTGGCGTCGTTCGAGCACGGGACGCAGTAGCAATGGCTGTCCACCGCCAAATCGAACGGCTGCGACAGAACATCTGTCGCCCTGGCGCGGAACGGATCGGCCTCGAGGGAAGCAAACAGGCCGAGGGGGCCACCGGCGCGACTACCTACCGTTCGGCACGAGTCAGCGGCACCACCGCCCGGGACCGTCGGCGCCAGTTGATCGGTCGGCGCATAGGGGTTGGGGCCGCAGAACTGGTGATGGGTAAGCGGGTCTTCGACCAAGGCGGCGAGGCAATCCAAGAAGTGCTGCAAGCCGTTGACGGTCGACGGCGTCACGGAATTGGCCAAGGCAGGTGGTGCACCCGCGACCGTCAGCGCAAGGCTGATTGCCATGCCTGCCAGGAGCCGCTGCCGGCTCACCGATTTGCCACGTCTCATCACGCCGCCCTCTCGCTTTGGCCACGACTCACCGGTCACATATTCGACCCAAGCCACCATAGCGCCAAACACGGCAGCATGCCCCACGCGACGCTTAGGGCGTTGCCTCTGCTTGTCGCCGCCATTGCCCTAGCGGAATCACCGCGGGTGAGACTGATTGTGGTAATCAGGCCGGCGAGCAGCGACGTCCACCACGGCAGCTGGAACGCGCCAAGAAAGAAGGCGAGCATGAGCCCGACGAGTACCATCCCGGTGGAAGTTCCGTCACGCCAAAGCGTTCCCCCCCGCCCTCGCCTTGGCCATCCTCTGTGGCCACAGCTGCCGCCGTGGGCGACGGCATCCCCCCGCGTATGTCCGCACCCTATTTGTCGGCGAGGCCTGGCGACAGCCGAAGCCAGGCCAGGTGCAGTGTCCACCTGACGACTGTTCAGCGAAGCGGCTCCCCTGGCACGCAAGCAAGGCCGGCATCACGCTGGAGGAGTGGTTGCGGAAGATCCTGTTCGATGCCATGGGGTAAGCTTTCGAAGGGACGCAAACGCTAGTGGCCCCTATTTCACCACTGGGCCGCCGGTCGTGAGCTGGTCGTAGCAACTTTGGCCCTGAGGCACCAAATAGGTCTGCGGCGGCTTCTGGTACTTTACGCACTGGCCCTGTTGGAAACCGCACGAGCCGATTGGACCACGACAGGTGAACGGTGCGCGCTGGAGGCAGACCGCTCGGTAGCAAGCTTTGTAACCAGCCTTGGCGGGACTGTTATAATTCCACGGTATTTCTACCGTGTGCGCAAAAGCGCCGCCGAGGCTCGCAAAGATCGACGCCATCATTACAAGCGCGCACAAAACTGATGTTCGCAAGTGCCTTCCCTCCGTTGGTCAAAGCTGGGACCTGATCGGGCAATTGCAAGCGGCGGTCCGGCCGTTGCAAAGAGACATTGTGGAACTTCTCGAAGCTGAGTCAGCGCCGAGGGAACAAGGGAGAGGTGGGTCAAAGGGCGCTTCCGCTGCCACACCACCGATAGGTGGCGGAGCCATACTTGCCGCTAAGGTGGAACACTCGCGGCGATAGAACGGTAACCGTTTCGGTCAGGACTTCGCTGGTGCCGGACTGATTGTCGACTGCGGTCCCTGAAATGTCGAAGGTGCTACCTTGGTGGGAGACGACACGCTGTCGGCCGACGATCGTACCTCCGGCCCGGACGACGCCGCCGAGATAGTCGACGGCTGTGGCATCGCTTCCTTCCGTGCACGCCACACCGATCTGCACGTAACCTCCGGGCAGCATTGGGAGGGAGGCCGCTGCGGCCAAGCTTGCTGGGCCGATGAGGGCAAGCAAGGTAGCGATGAGCGTGATGCCCGCCCTGGCGCAGCTAGGACTTGAGCGTGTGACTATCACGGTGTTCTCCAGCTTGCATGGTGACCCGAGGAGAGCGCGTGTCGCGCACAGCTTCAGTGTCAGCGGGAGCGCACGAGCGGTCATCCATCAATTGGTGGAAACGGCCACGCTTTTTTCGCCGAATAGCCATGGTGTTTCTGTCGGCGAGCGACTGCGTCCACATGACCACGCTGACCATCCCGGACCGCGCGCTGGGAGAACCCCGCCGCGGGACGACCGGACCACGAGCTCAGTGGGGCTTTAGGGAGTCTCTCAATTCCTCGGTCGCCAAGACTAGCCGAAGAACCTGGTCTATCAGCCCGCGATCCACCAAGGCCTGGCGCTCGGTCGGCGTTAGTTCGGCAACGAACGCCTCCAGCACGTCCAGTTGAAGAAGGAGCTTCTGGGTGATGTCATTCTCGCATTCGTCCGTCACGCTGTACTCGCCGTAGGTTTTGGTCTTCCTGAGGCCGCTCCTCTTTCGGGAGAAGGCGACGATCCCTCGCGGTATCACAACGGTGCGACGGCCCCCTAGTTGCGGACTTCAGGCGGTCTGAAGCAACCGGGCGTCGCTCTCGAGAATGCCCGTCTATTTTTTTAAGACCTCCCCTTGACGAGGTTACCTGTCGACATAAATCGAATTCCGCCAGCCGCCAAAAACGGGGCTGGTTCATCCGGGGTGGGCCCTCCGGGTCCATCCCTCGTACCTATGTTGCTCTAAGGAGAATGTGGTTATGAGAACCTTCGATTTTGCGCCCCTCTATCGCTCCACCGTCGGCTTCGACAGCCTGTTCGATATGCTCGACAGCAGCATCCGCCCCGACTGGCCGCCCTACGACATCGAAAAGCTCGGCGACGACACCTACCGGATCAGTATGGCCGTCGCCGGCTTCTCAACCGAGGAAATCGCCCTGACCCAGGAAGGCAATACCCTGGTTGTCACCGGCCAGAAGCAGCAGTCCCAGGACCAGCAGTCCTATCTGCATCGGGGTATTGCCGCTCGAGACTTCAAGCAGACCTTCAGCCTCGCCGATCACGTCAAGGTCGCCAACGCATCGCTGGAAAGCGGCCTGCTGCGGATCGATCTCGTGCGGGAAGTGCCGGAGCAGCTGAAGCCACGCCGCATCAATATTGCTTCATCCGCGCCTGCCGCTGCCGGTCCCGCCCAGCCGCAGAAGCAGATCGAACAGAACGCCAAGGCGGCGGCCTGAGGCTCAGCCGAGCAGTTCGAGCAAGTCGCCTCCCGGTAGCCAGCCGGGGGGCTCAGAGATTTGTGGAGCAGAACATGAGCAGAACCTTTTATCCTTCGGACGAGTACGACAGCCGAGAGCTTGAAGGGGCACCGGTCAGTCGCCGCCTCCGCCAGTGGTTCGGCAAGCATTGGCGCAACGATGACGACGACGATGACCCGCCGATGAGCCCGGTGACAGGCCGGATGCCGAGGCCCACCCCGCCGCTTGCGGAAGCCGCAGCACAGGCCGCCTGACGGGTCCCAATCTCGTAGCGCGGATCTCCGCTTAGTACGGATAGACCTGCGCAGATAAATCTGCCTGCACAGCCGAAGGGTGCCACCGGTTGCCCTTCGGCGCTCGAGAGTTGGCGGCTAACCGCCAGAGGGGCGGTCCAGCATCAGCGCATCGACGAGGTGATCGACAGGCTTGGCCGCCTCGATGTGACGATCGCCGTCGCCGGGCAGGTTGATGCGCGGGTGCGGACCGAACTTGATGCGCTCAAGATTGCGCTCGCGGCCCACCAGGCGGAGATCAAGCCGACGCTCGAGGAGTGGAAGCGCTAGGCCTGATGACTGTCGGCGGCGTTTCCCTAGGCGCAATCGTCGTCGCCGCCGGTGACTGGCTCCCCCAGATCATACTCGGCTGGTTGCACCTTCACTGACTAGCCGCCTACCGCCGCCTGGGGCGCCTAGTTTAGCCCATTCTTGCTTGTGACGATTGCGGCCACCAGCCGGTCCATCATGTCCGCCAGCTCGCGCATCTGGGCAAAGAGCTCGGTCTGCGCGAATGCCTTGCGCTCGACCAGCGTCATCGAGGCGATATCTTCAGTGAGCGCGTCGAAGTGTCTCTTCAGCTCGACCAGCTTGCTCCTAAGCAACGTCGTGTCCGAGCTGAACACAGGATCGTCGTTTGCAGCTCTCATCCTGGCCGGTCCGCGCTTCGAAATTATGTGATGCCCTTTAGGCTGATCCCACTCAGCTAAAGGCGCCGTTAAATACGCCGCCAACCCACGGAATTTTCCCCACATGAACCGAATGGTTGCGGGCGCCCTTGCGGCGCTCTTTTCGTTCGCGTCGGCGATCGCGGCGCCGGTGCAACGCGGCATCGCCAGCTGGTACGGACGGGAGAGCGGCAGCCGCACCGCCAATGGCGAGCCGTTCCCCACGGCCGACGCGACCGCCGCACACCGCACTCTGCCATTCGGAACCCGTGTGCGGGTGACCGATCAGCGCACCGGGCGCACCGGTCGGCTGATCGACCTGTCGCCCGCCGCCGCCGGTCCGCTGGGCCTGCTGGCCGCCGGCACGGCCCGCGTCTGCCTGGTGCTTCGGTGAACTGCTTCGTACCCCCAGTGGCCGCTGGGCCGGTGCTTCCCCCGATGCTGCAATGGTTAACGCCGAGCAGCAAGCCTCGAAATCGAATTCGCTTAGCAGCGAGGTCGCGGCCGGCCTCGTCACCCGCTTAGCCCATGAGGCCCGTCTGGGCTGGCCGATGCCCAGAGTCAGTAAAGATGTGGTGGCTCATGATCCTTGTGCCCACATCCGGCAACCGCTGGATTACGTAGCGACCGTGCCCGGCCAGGCCCTTCCGTCGTGGGTCACCCTGATCGTATTGCAGGCGCCGCCGATCTGGCCCGAAATAGGTTGGGGTCTCCACGTAGATCTGGTCATTATATAGCTGCGTCGACAACCTCTGGATCAGCAATTCGCGTTTTTCCGGAAGACTTATTACGTCGTCCACGCCGAGCTCGACGTAGTGAAGTACGGTTTCAAAGGGACAATCGTCTGCAATGACGATAACGGGCGAAAAGCGGACATCCTTCTCGCCTCGCCTGACGCTCGAGAGGATCGCGCTGAGCACTTCGTCGCCGAGCTGATGGTGAACGATTATAAACCTGATGAGCGTTCTGGCATCGGGAACGGATCCAGATGCCGTACCCTCGACCAACGCGAACCCGCATAGCTCCGCGAAACGCGTCAAGAAGCGCACTTGGTCGGCGTTCCGGCCGATCACAACCGCTTTGCACGACGCAAGAGCATTTGCCATTCAATGATTATCCAGGCGGGAGGGGTCGTCTAAACGTAGCCAAGCGCTAGATGACTGCAGAGTGCCCAAGGATTATTTAGACCGGACGAATTGATCTGGCAAATTCACTGCAAGCGTCGTTTCCTTACTGACCGAGCCAAGCGCCGACAGCTACGGCGGCCAGGAACGAGTCAACGATTGCAAATCCGCCGACCAGTGCGAGCTCGCCCGGGCTCAGGACGATCTCTAGCGCTGCAAGCAAGGTCGCTCCAACCGCGCATATGGCGAGAAGGAGCCTGCGGGACTTGAGGCCGGCACCTAGGCCTACCGCGGCGGCTAGAGCCGACGCAAAGAAAGCGTATTGCATTCGAACTTCCCGGCGCCGCGCTTGCACTATACGCAAAGCTTTGGTCGCCGGACAGGTAGAAGTGCATACACTCGCGCTGCCCGTAAAGCTCGGTACCTGACGCGCCTTGATCTGGATCAAGCCTCGCAACTCCGGATGGCGGATATCGTTTCGTCCCGGTTTAGCGGAGGTGGTCGATGCGAGAGGATGTCCGTAAGTTGCTGAACGATTGCATCGCTGCCGACAACGCCGGCCAGGACTTCCCGACTATCTGGAACACAATCCTCAAGGGGCACCGGCTCGTCGCCAGCATTCCGTTAAGCGAGCCGGGGCCACAGCTGGTGGTCCGCTTGGCGACGGGCGACCATTTGCTGTTTTCGAATGGGTTTTCGATTCGTCAGGGCTTAGGGCAAAGTTGGTGAACGCTACCGGCAAAGGGCATCCGGGGGCGTTGTTGCGCCATCCGCGCTAGGCAGTGGCCCGCTGACGCCCCCCAGCTTATTCTGATCCGATTGCCTTACTGGCTCCAGGACTCGGTGCCCATCGAGGTCTGGCCGAGATAGCTCCAGACGCCCTTCCACTTACCGTCCTGCTTGACGTAGAGGCCGACGCCCGGCTGGGTGCCGTTCGAGTAGCCGATCGACAGCAGGTCGTCGTTACCGACGGCGGTGCCGGTGACGGTGTGGTCGCCGATGGTCCAGTCGACCTTGAAGGTGTCGCCGGTCTTGGTGACGGTCACGGTGCCTTTATAGCCGGCGCCGCCATCGGGATTGGTGCCGTCGACCGAGTAGGTACCCGACGGATCCGCCCAGGCCGGCGCGGCAAAGCTGGCCGCCAAAACAGCGGCGGCGAACAGAACTTTTACTTTCATCGCATTCCCCGTTTTTATCGCAGCGGCCAGACCCTTCGGTCGCATACCCCCGGCGGCTGCAATTGCGTTTTTAGTCGGGCAGGCGTTGATTTTCCCTTTGGCGATTGGGTTCAGCGGTCCTTAACGGGCCCTGCAGAACCAAGCGCCCTGCGAAGGCAGCGCAAGCTCGGGCTCGGTCGACGAAGACATAGGATCGAAAGTCATATGATGACTGTTCAGGCGATGTTCAGGCACTGGCCGGCAGAAGTGCGCCTGCGGGACATGTCGTCCCGTCCCACCTGAGAGAGATTGAGAATGACGCTTCTGACTTCGCTTTTCGAGACCAGCCGTCGCCGTCGCATGTATCGCGACTTGCTGCAGCTCGACGACTATCTGCTGCGCGATATCGGCTTCAATCGCCACGCCCTGCGCGAGGAACTGGCCATGCACCATTTGCCGCAGGTCAGAACCGATCTCTAGGGCCGCCGCGAGCGGCCTACAGCCGTCCGAACAGTCCTTTGCAAAGGTCGGCCGCCCGCTGTCCACCTTCCACATGCACTGGAGTTGCGAGTCGACCGCACCCCCAGGCTTGCAGACGCGGGAACAATCGGGGCCCGAGACGGGTTGAGCAGCGGCACGGGCGCAGCTGCGAATTCCCGCTTCTGGCGCCTCACTCGATGAGACAGGAGCCGGAAGATGTCGGACGATATCTATGATCCCGCAAACCCCGAGGCGGCAATTCGGCAGCTTGCTTTCCAACTCTGGGAGGCTGCGGGGTATCCGGAAGGTCGCAACGAGGAGTTCTGGTACGCCGCTCAGCGACAGCTGGGCCGCACAGGTGACCGTACACAAACCGGCGAAAGCGTAGGAATTGCGCCAGGTCCTGCCGGCGAGGAACAAACGCTCGACCAAGACAACCTGATCAACAACGTCTCCAATCTTGGGCCCTAGAGCCGCGGCTCCCGGCGCCCAGGCGCCTTAACCCCTTGAGGCCTTTCAGCGCCCCTAGCCGCGGGTTCGCTGTGCCGTGTAAGGCACTTGCCCTTCACCGAAGCTTGGATCGGGCGGGGTTGCCGTTCTTCCCCAGGCCGTCTCTCTTTGCCAGTTCTGCGCGTTTGGCAGAGTAGTCTGGTGCCACCATCGGGTAGTCCGCCGGGAGCCCCCACTTTTTTCGATACTGATCGGGCGTCAGGCCATGAACCGCCTTGAGATGGCGCTTCATCGAAATGAGCCTCTGGCCGTCTTCCAAACAGATCAGATGGCTCGGTGCGACCGATTTGCGAACCGAGATTGCTGGCGCCGCAGGTTCCGCTGGCTGTGTCACGCTGCCCGTCGCAATACCCGCGAGAGCGGCATGAACGGAAGTGATCAGCTCAGGAATGGAGGAAGCCGGGATCGGATTTCGAGTAACAAAGGCTGAGACAATCACAGCAACCGCATCGATGACATCGTCCGCGGCGTCGCTAATGGGGGGGCGAGTAGTGGTCATTTTTGTTTGGTTCTCCCGGCCGGAACAGTAGAGCGGCTGTTTCATCACATCAACCGATATGACTATTCGGGGATTCGCCAGGAGGAAAGGGACCGAGCGGGACACCTTGGAGCTGTGGTCAGCTCGGTGATCCAGTGACCGCCGGGCGATGGCGATCGCTAGTGAGAAGCTTAAGCCGCCATCCTGATGCATTCCTGGTGAAGCGGGCCCCGTTCAGATGTCCATCAGTTTGGTTGGATCAACGCTGGTGGGTACGATCCGAGCAATCGAGAGGATGCTGTCGGGCGCGATCCCGCTGTTGGCCAGGGTGATTTTGGTCGTGTCGACCAGAGTTCGTTGTAGTTCGCTGTAGGCCGCGCCGGTGACGAAGAGGCGCCACGTCAGTGTGGTACCTGCAGCTGAAAAGGAGTCTGCGAACAGCATCGGCTTCGGCTCCTGGAGGATGCGCGGGTCGGCGGCCATCGCTGCACTAAGCGCAGCCTGCACTTGCTCGCGGGTGACGTCAGGCGCGAGGCCGATGCTGAACGCGAGCAGGCGCCCCTTCGTCTCGCTGTGGTTGCGCAGGGCGAAATTCCAGATCGTCGAGTTAGGGGCAAACAGCTTGGCGCCGTCGAAGGTGCGCAGAGTGCAGGCAAATAGCCCCGTCTCGACGACCGTGCCGCTCAGACCATTCACCTCGATATAGTCGCCAACCCGAAACGGCCGCAGCCAAAGCAGCATTATGCCGGCAGCGATGTTACTGAGCGTGCCCTGCAGCGCGAGGCCGACCGCCAGGCCGGCTGCGCCAAGAACCGCGAGCAGCGAGCTGGTCTCGATCCCGATCTGGTTGAGCACCAGGATGAGAACGATGATCACGACGGCATACTGCGCGACGCCGAGCAAGAACGGCCGGATGGTGTTGTCGACCCAGTGAGTGCGGACGGTGAGCCGATCGAGACCACGTCGCGCCCAACCGGCAAAAAGGAAGCCGACGACCAGGATCACGGCCGCCGCGAGCACGCGGGGGGCAAAGGCAGTTGTCCACGCCCACACCATCGCCCCTACGCTGCTGATTGCGTATGGGGAAAGATCGACAGGCAAAGCGGAAGGAGTCATTCGGGGCTCGCGCATATCGCGTGGAAGGCCAGCAACGAGCATTTGCCGCGGACGGTTCCTACCTCATCCGAGGTGAGAGCGAGCTTGCCGCGACCGACAGGTCACGACGGCGGTAATTTCTCTACCAGCGGCGCACTTTGTGGGCATGCCTGCTGGCCTTTCCCGTGATGCCGCTGCCGCGAAGGCGGCAGTGACGCGGCTGGCCGATGCCGCCAGGTGGCCCCATAGCTTCAGTGGCCCGCAGGAGCTTCCCGCCCGACGTCCGACAGGCTCCGTAGGTGGTGCCAGAGGCGTTCACCGATCCATTCCGGCAAGATGATATTGCCCGCCATGGCGTCATTCGCACGCAGTGCATTGGGTCGGCACAAAATTGAGCAAAAGCCAGCGCCGATGGCCAGGTACTCAAAATCGCGATCGGCTACGGTGAGGATCCGCTTAGGCTGCTCTTGCATGGGTTCCGACTCCATCACCGGTGCGGCCAAATCGGCATCGCAACCGCGAGCTGCGCTGTGAGATCAAGGAGCAAGGGCCCGTACCGCCAGGCGATTGCGACAAGGCACCATCCGGCCACAGCGATCAGCGCCAGTACCGTTCCCCGAGGAACGGCTGGTGACTTGCGCCGGATCATCTACTTTTGCTCCCTCGGGACGTGGCCTGCACCACAAGCGCCCTGCGGCTTACTGGCAGCTGACGGCTAGCTAAGGCCACGGCGAGACGGCAATGCGGCAAAATCGCACCGATGGTCGAGGGAAGGACCACAGCGGACCCTGCCCATGCCCGATCAGGATAGGATGTTCACGGCCCGCGCCGCTACCAACGCAAGGGTCAAAAGCGATACGCCCGCCTCGCACATCATCAGCAACTTTGCCCTAGGAGACAGGGGTAGCGTGTCGGTTGGCGAGAACGCTGTGGAGTTGGTGAAGGCAAGAAACAGATAGTCGACGAAGCCCGGGCTCCAGCCTTCAAACCGCGGATCGCCGCTGGCCATCTCAGGAAACATGAAGTCCGGCAGGGAGTGGCTGGCAATGCCGCGAGACGCGGGACCGCCTCGATCGATGCCCCAGTACCAAAGCGCAAAGGCAATCACGTTCGTCAGCCAGATGTTGACCGCGTCGATTAGCAGCGACCGGGCGTCACCGGCGTGTCCGCCGAGGAGAGCACGTAACAGATAGTAGAGCGCGATGAAGTTCATCACCGTCACAACGGCTGTCAGGACAATTGCAGCCCGACGAATAAAGCGCCTCGCCCTACCCGCCAGGTAGAAGTGGGTCTCCGTCGATGCCTTGCGGACTTTGTCCTGCATCCACGCTGTTGCGACCGACAACGGGACAAGTAGGAGAAGCTCGATTAGTGGCGCGACCCATCTGGCCCCTACCGAGAAGTCGTTGACCAGCAGTAGTTGGAGCATGGCGACGACGGCCACGGAGCCACGAGCCATCCAAAAGTCCCACCGATGCTTGATCACGCTGTGGTGGGCATGGTGCGGAGGAAGCGTCAAATCAGAATCCGATGACATGCCCCAAGGGGGCCGTGAAGCTAACGCCGGGCCGAGACAGCACTATGGCAAAACCATCCGGCGCGATCTGTGGCGCTAAAGAATTCATCGGCGGTTCAGATCGGGTGGCGTATGTAAAGGGCAATTTCAACAAGCGAGTAACGCAGATGAAAAAGCTCCTGACTATCGCCGCGGCTGGCGCACTCGTGCTCTCGGCATCGCTCTCCGTCGCAACCCCGTCATTCGCCGATCCGGCCGGCGACGCTGTGGGCGCCGGCTTGCTCGGCGGCTTCCTCGGCTTTACCGCCGGCGCTGCGGTTGCAGGGTCGGCCCACCCGTACCACGACTATGGATATGACAGCGACTACGCTTGGCAGCATCATGTGCACTCGTGCTTCCGAGTCTATGGCGACTACTACGATCCCGACTCGGACACGTTCACGGGAGACGATGGATACGACCACCGCTGCCGGCTGCGCTAGGACGAGTTCCGGCCAACCTCCGCGGCATTGGGGCAATCAGCACACTCGAGGAGACGGAAACACTTCGTCTCCAACCTTCGCCGGCGACACCGCAGCGATAGCCGTCGAACTTGATCTCGAACAGCCAGCCGTCGCCGTCGGGGACGTGCTCCGTCAAGGTGGCGAGCTGGAACGGCCGGAAGGCTGGCAGGGCCGCCGGAGACTGTCGGCCGCGCGCCACCGTCAGGCTGGCCCCATCATGGCCTCGACTAGGTCGGGCGGGTCGCCTCGCTTCTCGCCAACCGCGACGATCTTGAGCACGCCGTCGGGCAGGGGCCGCTGCAAAGCCTTGGCTTCCGCCCACGGCGCCGTCATCCAGATCTCAACCTCTTCCGGCGTCGTCAGGATCACCGGCATGGCTTTCATGTGGATCGAGCCGACGACGTCGTTGGGCTGCGAGGTCAGGAAGGCGAACAGGTCGGTTGTGACCATGCCTTCCTTGACCTTTCGGACGCTGGTCCATTGCGGCGCCCAGATGCCGGCAAAGAAGGCCAGCGGCCGAACGGCATCGAAAGCGAACCAGGTGACGCCCTTCTTCTTGCCATCCGGACCTAGCGTGTCGTCGAACTCCGAGAAGCTGGTGAAGGGCACGACGCAGCGATAGGGCACGTCGAGCCAGCGCTTCCAGTGCTGGCTGTCGGTGTTGCGCACATTGGTGGTGCCGCCGTCGGGCTCGTTTCGGACCAGCTCGTCAAACTCTTCCCGCGTCAACGGCGCGCCGCGCTTCTTCTCGATCTTGGCGGCTCGCGCCCGGGCAGCCTCATACAACGCACGCGACGAAGACGGCATGCCCCAGCGGACCGTCGTCAGCTCAGTGAGACCACCGACATTGCGCACAATAGGGGCCAGATAGTCCGGGAACACGCCAGGCATTGGGGGGAAATTGCCGATCGCCGGGTTGACGTCGAACACCTTCACGAAGCGGCGGATAGCCTCAACGTTGGTCACGACAGAGTAGAGGTTGCACATGAGCAACCTTGTAGCGCCGGCACAGGCTGACCCACAACGGGCCCGTCGCTTTTGCGCGCGGCCGCGTCTGGTCCAGGGGATCCAAGACCGGGAACGATCCGGTGCGCGATCGGTTGATGAGTACCACCAACCAAAAGGAGTCCAGAGATGGACCATTCCAGCCACACGCTTCTCACGCCCCTTGAACTAACTCCTGAGCAACTCGAGGGAGCCACCATCTATGGCACCGATGACCAGAAGGTCGGCAAGGTGGATCATGTCCACGGGCTCGGCGAGGCCAGCACCATTATCATCGACGTCGGCGGGTTTCTTGGTATCGGAGCCAAGCCGGTTGCGGTACCCGCCAGCGACCTCGAGTTCATGCGCGACGAGAACGGTGACGTCCATGCGGTCACAGACTGGACCAAGGACTCGCTCAAGGCAATGCCTGAGCATCACGACGCCTGATTCCCATATGCCGTGTCGCCCCACGGAGCCAGCGGGCACATAGCTCGTGATCAAAAGGACAGGACAGCCACAGTGCCGGTCTGACCCCTTACTTGACCGAGGAGCGCCGTGTGCAATGACATCGACGATCCCCGCCAATCCTGACACCGACAGCTCGCCTTTCAGATCTGGGTGGCGGCCTAATGTCCGGAGGGGGCGCGCTGAGGCATTCCGGCATGCGGCTCAGCATCAAACGGAACGTATTGGCGAGCGAAAGCAAACCGGTGAAAGCGCCGCTATTGCTCCTGGGCCTCCCGGTCTGGAGCAGACCGACGACTAGATAACCTGATCAACAACGTCTCCAAACAGCCGCTGCACAGGGCACCTGTGCCGGCGCGACGTGAACGCGCTCCAGCTCGGCAGTCCCGGACTTTACTCCCGCCAAAGCCTGTTCAATCTCGTCCACAGGCGTGCATAATCCCCCGGCTGCAGAGGCCTCCCGTCAGGTTCCGGATTGTTCAAATGGACGACGAGCGAGCGCCAGTCCTCGGGAAGGGCGTGCCAGCCCTCGGTGGGCCCCGCGGATGTAGCGGGCCCTTGCGGCCGTCGTGTCGGTATCGCCGCGGCAATTGGCACATAGTGCGATATCCGGGGCCGGATCGCCCATGGCGTAGTGGGCGGCGCCGAGCAGAGCGGGAACCGATTCAGTGCATGGCTCGCCCATTCGCACGATGGACGAGATTGTGCGAGTGAATTCCGTATAGCTCATGACTGCTTCCGCGAGCCCGCCGGTACTCGGACCTCCGCGAGCTCTAGACGGCACACCACCCCGGTGGTACACAAGGCCAGAATGCCGAGCTGGTAATGTCTTGATTTAATTGCACTTTTGTCGCGAGAGGCACAATCCCTTTCTCTCCGCCATTTGCTTTTTTCACCGTTTTCGCCACCGCCGCCGTCACCGTCGGGCGGGTCCCAGCCGCTGGTTTCGGCAAGCAGATCAAACGGTTGTTTGAATTCGGCGGTGAGCTCTCCGTCCTTCCAGACGCAGTTCGATAGTACGAAATTCAGCAAGCGCCTTTTGTCGTCCGAACCGCGGGAAGCGAACAGTTGCCGGGCCTTTGAGGCCAGTTCGAGAAGACCGACTCCTTCATTCATGTAGGACTGGTCGGCGGTTTGGTGCCACTTCATTTCCGAGAGGCAGCGGTCCTGCTCGGCGCGCCAGCTTTCCGACATCTGGTCAAAGAAGGCCGCCTCAATGCGACCGTCGAGCTTGTCAAGGTAGGCGGTCTGTACGCGGCGCTTCAGCCGGTCGTATTCCGTCTGGAGGCGCGCGATGGCGGCATCGTGCTCCTGCTTCTCATCGGCGTGGCTTTCTTTGAGCGCCCGCGTCAACCAGGCCAGCACGTCATCCGAGAAGCTCAGCTTGCCGAGCAGCTCTGAGAACTTCGCCTCAAGCGCCTCTTCCCGCACATAAGGCCCGGGGCATTTTCCCTTGAAGCCGGTGCAGTGGTAGTAGACGTATCTTCCCTTTTTCATCTCACCCACAACCGAGCAGCCGCAATGGCCGCAGGTGATGAGGCCCGTGAAGGCAAAGTTGCGCTTGGTGCGCGTTTGCACCTTGCTGACAAAGCGTCCGTCGAGGACGTCCTGAACCCGGTCCCAGAGTTCACGGGTAACGAGCGGCTGGTGTCGCCCCGCGTAACGCTCCCCCTTCCAGTCGAAGTCACCCGTGTAGATGCGCTTACGCAGAATGCGATGGATGTCGCTGGTTGAGATGCGGGCGCCGGTTCTGGGATAGATGAGGCCTTCCGCGTGCGCCTTCGCGGTTGCTTCCTTCACCGAAAGCGTGCCGGTCGCGTACCACTCGAAAAGCCTGGTCACCTGCCCGGCGACGCGCGGATCGGGGGCGATGCACTTCTTGCCGTCAGGGCCGGTCACATTGATGTAGCCCAGCGGCGCGCAGCTCGGCCAAATGCCCTGGTCGGCCTTCTCCTGCATCCCCTTGCGGGCTTCCTCGGACAGGTTGTCGACGTAGTTCTTGGCCATCAGGACTTTGATGCCGTGGACGAATTTCTCCGAGGAGCGCGACTCTCGCGAGAGGACTATGCCCTCCTTTACGAGATGGATTTCGATGTCGAGTTCGTCGAGCGTCACCCAGTCGCGCAGATTGCGGTAGAGGCGGTCAGTCTTTTCGACCAGCAGGATGCGCACCGACGGATGCGCCTTCACGTACCGCACCATCTTCTCGAAATGCGTGCGGCCCGTTTGTTTGGCGGTTTCGACGTCGACAAACTCCTGCACGGCCTCGAGGCCGTGCTCGACGGCATAGCCGTGCAACAGCTTCAACTGCGCAGGGATCGAGAAGCCTTCCTTCTCCTGCTCTTTCGAGGAGACGCGCGCATAGATCAGCGCCGATTTCGGCCCGTCATTGGCGCTGGATTTTGAGACTGACTTCTTCGGCATGACGGACCCGCCTCCCTGATGTTCTGGTGTGGTGGAAGCCCCGAATTGTGCCGCAGCAATGTCTGGAAAGCAATGAAAGATTGACAATCGAACTCGAAATCATCTTTGAATTCAATTAGTTGCGAGACGCGTCCCGATCACCCTTTGCGGTGTCGGACCGCGCGGCCTTCTCCTCGGCGTCCCACTTATGCAGGAGGTCGAAGAAGCCAACCGCATTCTCGGCGATCTGCCGGGCATCCTCGGGGGTCAGCGTCCGGCGCGTGCGGGGTTGCCAGAATTCCAGCGTGTCGGCGATCAAGCGCTGCTTCGCGTTCCGCACATCGGGAGCGTGGCGGCTAGCTGAGGCAGGCGGAGTGAAGTGGTTGGTCATGGGCCCGACCGGATGTTCGCGAAAAAGCGGCTCATCATCCGATCGACGGGGCGCAGGCTCAATTGGAGCGTTTGGTATTCCCGAACTTTGCCAGCCCGCAACGAGCGTCACTACCTGTTGTCATGATACCCCACGTCAATCGTTTGGGTAACCGGCGCGAAGAAACTGCCGGCTGAATGGTCGCATCGCGCGGCCCTTGACGCTCAATCGGCGTCAACTCACCCTCCAGGCCGAATCCGGGGGGCGAAGTATGAAGGCGAGACAAGGCGACGGGCCGGCGGACCTCGGTGGCATCTACATCACCGACGACCATATAGACGTAGTCATTGGCGGGGACAGCAGGGGCATCGTGACCCTAGCCGAGGCGCCGCTCGAGATTGAATTCGATGACACCGCGCGATTTCCCTTCGGTAGCGAAGACATCAAACAGACTTTTGAAAGGGCGGTTAGCTGGATCTGCGGACGCGCCAATCCCCGCGCGATCGGTGTCGCCTCCTACGGGCCGATTGACAACGTCGATCCCAAGCGAATGGACGAGCATAGTTTCGGCAATATCTCGCAACTTTCTCACGGACTGAGATTGCAGGGCGCAAACATCCGCGACCTGGTCCGTGATGCTCTTCCCGCTCGAAACAGAGGGGCCGTCATCGTCGTCGATACGGACGTCAACGCTGCCGCAATGGGAGAATATAGCTTCCGCGCGAACCGGAATGACGCCAGAACGGCGTGGAACCGGTATGTGGTGGCGTTCGTCAAAATAAGCCATGGCATCGGGGCAGGCGTCATTCAGCACATCGAGCCGTGGCACGGTGGGCATCACGTAGAGCTTGGACAAGTTCCCGTGCAGCTATGGTATGATCAGGAACTCGACCCGGACAATGACGAGCTGAAATTCGCCCAAAGCGCCGATCGGAGATACGGCCGCCTGCGACTAGAGTCGCTGGCCAGCGTTGGTGCGCTCCACACTCGACTCGAGTGGTCAGGCAGCACATATCAGGAAGCGGCGGACGATCCGGACCATTGGGTTTGGACGCGCGAAGCGTTTTACGCGGCGCAATGCCTCCTGACGGTGGCCACCACCCTGGCGCCCAGCCAAATCATCGTTTCGGGCAGGATCATGAGGGACACGCCCGGCCTTTTTGAGAAGACCGAAAAGGTGTTCAACGAAATGCTAGGTTCGCCCGCATTCCCCGCCAACGATGGTCGCCTCGACGACTTCATCGTCAGGGCCGAGCCGATGTCGCTGGAGGTTGGCGGCGAAGCGAAGGACATTTGGTCGGGCTGCATCGGCGCTCTCTGCCTGGCCGAAAAATACAGAAGGCAAAAGTCCGATGGGCGGGTCTCTAGGGTGGTTCTAGCGAAGCGGTAGCAGGCTAGGCAGGCACATTCAAAGGGCAACGGGCAAGAGGAAACGGAACGATGGGAAGACCGCCCGTGGTGAGGACCGACGACGCGCCTTACGCGACGAGATCATCGGTCGGCGAGAGACTGGCGTCTCTGATCGCGCGGGGTGCCAGTGCACTTGACGCCGACGACCAAAACTTTGTCTTCGCGATTTTTGAGGCAGCCCATCAGATATCAACCGAGAGCGCGGTTTGGAGGGGGCACTCGCGGACGCTCACTGTCGTGCAGCGAGCTCGACGCCCAATGCTTCGATGGGTTGCCGAAGAAGAAGACGAAGACCTTGAGATCGAGCTCGATGCCCATTTCGACACCGAAGTTCAAGCTCTTTTGGATGACAAAAAACGTCATAATTACAATGAGATAAACGCATTTGTTGACAAAATAGGTATAGTTTTTGAAACTCCGTCTTCGAAAGGTGACGGCCCCAACTTGGAAAGGCACTACTACACAACTGAGGATGAACGCCCGCTGCGCGATTGGCTCGAGCAGGCGGGAGTGCCCCCTGAGCGGATAGACGCCGTACTTTGGAAGATAAGAAACGTCGTCGCAGCAGAAACTCGCCCGAAATGGCTCGGTCGAGTTGAGCGCGGTGGACGACTGGCAACGCTCACTGCGCCCAAGTTCCTAAAGGAAGTCCACCACGAGATAGTCGCGCCTGATGGCACAGTCTGGAAAGAGGATGTCGGCGCGCGCGATCCTGCCCTGCTCAAGGCGCTGGACAAGTATATTGGACAGAGACTGGCTCGCAAGAACAGCGCGGGCGCCGCCGAGGTGCTCCAACAACCAGATATGGGAGACGCCGAAGGGCTGCGGTTGATCCTGGTTCGTCCGGCCACCTCAGCTGCAATGAAGGGGAGGAGGCGCTCGCCGGCGCCTTAGGGTGAAATATTACCCGCAAGGGTAGTTTACTAACCCAATGCCTCCTGATAGGAAACTGAGCGCGCCCTTTGGTCCGCCCTACGGCGGTTCTCGCGGGAGCAGCCTAGTTCCGATCCCGGGCTTTAGGGTGCTATCTTTCCATCGGCTGGAAGGGGGCGCTACGGGCCAGGTTCTTCATGGGAGCGCCACGACAACGGAGGCGGTCCGTCGAGCGATACAACATAGTCAAGAGAGGCCGAGGTCTCTGGCGAACCGTTGCGTGATCAACTCTAGGACCGTCGCCAAGTCGAAGAAGCGAACCTTTGTCGTTGATCTGCCGACTGGCCCGAGGGAGCCGACATCGACGGTGTTGTCGATCGAGGAGGAGGCGGTCGTCGTCACCTTCCGCCAGCATTCTACGCCCTTCCGGCGACGATCTCGCACCTGGCGCGCTCGTCTCTGCACCTCTGCAGCGCCATGGCATTGAGTGGACGGTGACAAAGAGCCGAAGAGGCGGTTCAAGTCCTACCCGATCGGCTTCTTTCATGTCGACATGGCCGAGGTGCAAGCCGCCGAGGGCAAGCTCTACCTCTATGTCGCCATCGATCGCACGAGCAAATTCACCTTCGTCCAGATTGGCCGGAAGACCCGCCGAACCTCGGCCGCCGCTTTCCTGGTCGCCCTGATCGAGGCGGTGCCCTACCGCATCCACACCGTTCTTCCCGACAAGTTCACCTTCCCGCCGCGCTATGCCGACGGGCCGACGGTTCGCCACACGACCCATATGTTCGACATGCGATGCCGCGTGAACGGCGTCGAGCATCGCCTGACCAAGTTGAAGCATCCTTGAACGAATGGACAGGTCGAACGGATGAACCGGACGATCAAGGAGGCGACGGTCAAGCGCTCGTCGCCGCAGACATTTTCGGCCCCCGCCTCAAGGCACTCAGAGGCCTCCACGGTGCGCCGACTGCCGCGTCCCCTTCAATTGGTTCCAACGAGATTTGTCTACGATGGCCGTCGCTACCCGGTTGTCGCAAGGATGCGACGCCTTTTGTCCTTGGCGCCGGCAGAGCGCCCTGGAGTCGGCCCTTGACCTAGAGTCGCGGCAGGAATTCGCACGCGGCTGAAATCACTTGTCGCTTGGACTGGACGGGACCTGGACCGAGACCCGGTTCCTCGCTGGCCGCGAGATCGACCAAGGAGCGGATCCTGGTTCGTCCGGCCACCTCAGTTGCAATGAAGGGGAGAAGGCGCTCGCCGGCGTCTTAGGGTGAAATATTACCTACAAGGGCAGTTTACTAACCTAGTATCCCCTGATAGGAAACTCAGCGCGCCCTCTGGTCCGCCCTACGGCGGTTCTCGCGGAGCGGCCTAGTTCCGATCCCGTCCAGGAGAGGCTTAGCGATGGCTGCATGGTACGCCGACTGCCGTGTCCCCTTTCAATTGGTTCATCGAGAATTCCCCTACAACGGACGGCTCTACGCGGCGACTGCTTGGCTGCGCTGCCGGGGTCCTTGGCACTGGGAAATTCATCTCGAGTCGGTCGTCGATCTCGTGACTCACCAAGAGTTTGCGAGGGGATGGGATCTTTTGTCGCTTCGGTACGAAGTCAGAGTGGCGACTCGGTTCCTCGCTGAACGCGAGATCGACCACTTCGCGGAGAGCTTCATAACATTCTGAGTCGAACGCTCGGTGGCCAGGTTTGCCTCACGGGCCACAGCAGTTGCCTCGGCGCAATTCCAATTAGCAAAGGTGGGAAGGATGGCTGACGAAATACTCTCGATTGCAGACGACATTTTGAGGGGCGCGCGCGCCGTGGCCATGTTCATTTACGGCAGTGACGCTGAGAAATACAAAAGACGAATATATCATCTGGTAGAGACAAATCGTGCGTTCCCCTGGTTCCCGGAGGGGTCTCTGATCTGCTGCAGGAAATCCGTTCTTATCAGAGACTGGATTGAATCTCCGGAGAACAGGCACATGAAGCGGGGCTGATTGGGGAAATAGCCCCCAGTTACACGGACAACTTTCCGGTCTCTTTGGCGTCCCGCGTGTGGGATGCCCGACTAAATCCGAAATCACAGCACAAGGAGGTCCGCGATGGACCCTGAGGAACGGCCCCGTAAGCCGGGGATCGTCATGCTTTTCCTTTGGTGGTTTGCCGGCGTCGACGCCCCGATAATGCTACAGTTTCCCAGCGAATGGGACGATGCGGCGAATATCGGCGCACTCGGATTGTTCAACTGGCTGCTCGAATGCGGCCTCTTCTCCGTCGTCGGTCACCGGCTGTTCGCCGTGCCGGGTCAACTGCGGCCGGAGCTCATCGCCGGGGCGATCTTTCTTGCCAGCTTCACGGCGGCGATCGACAGGTTGATCGTGAAGAGTGGCTTTCTGGCCGGCGGTGAGGGTGCCCTTCGCCGTGGCGGCGTCGACATCACCGGCGGCATCTTCGCCCGCACCAAGGTCGGTGTGCTTGGTGTGGCGAGACTCGTTGTTGGCGGCCTGACCGCGGCGCTGCTCGGCATCTTCATCTCCCTCATGATCTTCAATCAGAGCGTGGCCGATCAGATCGCTGCCGTGTACCGCAATGCCAATGCTGCCCTGATCACCGTCGTGACCGAACAGAAGGACGACGAGATCAAGCAGGCGGCCGCCGATGAAGCTGCACAGTCGCAGCGTGTCGCGGGTTTGGCCGATCAGATCGCCGGCCTCAGAAGCGGGTTGGTCGATCCATCGACGGGCAACTCCGAGCTGAAATCCGCTCAGGATGCCGTCGATCAGCTGACTGCCGAACGTGCCAAGACGGCGGACGAGCTAAGCGGCCTCCAGACTTTCGCCGCGGACGAGCTTTTCGGTCAGGGCGCCAATGACCCGGCGCACTCGCATAAGCCTGGGGACGGGCCGCGCCATCAGGCCGCTCTCGCCAAGGCCAAGTTGGCCCAGGACCGGCTGGCTCAGATCGACGCCGACCTCGCAGCCGCGCAGGCGCGCCTCGACGACGTGAGGAAGCGCGCGGCGGGCTTGGCCGGCGAGACCAGGCAGCAGGATCAGGAGCAACTGCCGGGGTTTGAAGCCGCCCTGAAGTCGGAGTCAGCCAAGTTGGCTGATCTGAAAGATCGACTCGAGAAGCTTCGGACGGACCGTGAGGCAGCTATCCAGACGGCCCTTGAGGCGTCGCCCACCTATGTCGCGCCGGACACCAGCGTCGTCGCGGAATTGAAGGCGCTGGAATTCATCTCTGAGGACCCCAAGGTGGCGACCGTCGTGTGGCTGGTCGATGCCGTTGCAACCGTGTACGAGACCGCCGTGTTGTTCGGGAAGGGCGCCTCCTACCTCAGCGGCGGGTACGGCGCGATGCTGGCGCGGGACAATTTCGCCCGTGTCGTGAGCTTGGCTGACGACCTCAACGAGATGCTTGGCGACGGCGGTTTCGATGGTGGAGGATCGGACGGCGGAGGATCAGGCGGTGGCGGGGCCGGCGGTCCCTTGGACGACAACTCTCCAGCCGGTGGTTCGGCAACCGCCTTGGTCCCGCCCCTCGAGGCCGACAACGACCCGTTTTCCGACCCGCCGAAACGCCCCCGCGGGCGGCCGCGGAAATCGCCCCCGCTCAACTAGCGGCGGGGATTGGCGTAACGTGATGGAGGGCAGCTCACTGCGTCCTTAAAAGGGCTGGCCTCGCTTAAGCGCTCTCCCAGCTCGCTCGAGCACCATCCAGTTCGGCTACAGGATGTGCCCGTGTCGCGGCAGACCGATATCGACCGGTTCGCGCGTGCGCCAGTTGTCGAGGGCGAGTGACGCGGCATCGAACCTGTCCTGACTCATCTCCTTCTTGGATTCGTTCAGTCGACGCTGGCAATAGGCTTGCAGAGTCGGCTGATCGAAGCCGCGGGGCGGGGTCTGGAAACCGTCGCTGAGAGCCTGGGCACGTCGGATCGGATCCTTGTCGAACACCGATACGCTCACATTCCTGTTTGCAAGCGAGGCTGAAATGCTCTTGCCAATCTTGCCGTAGCCGATCTGGTAGAGGCGCCGGATTCAAAATCCGGTTCCGAGAGGAGTGTCGGTTCAAGTCCGACCGCCCGCACCATCACCCGGATAGCCCAATTGTCATTCGGCGACGGCTATTGGGATGAGATCGAGGTACGACGTCTCGCCAAGCGACGACATATAGCTGACTACCTCGTACACCGGGTGACGGTTTCGCCAGTGCCACGTTCAAATCCCACTGATCTGATCACCTACTGAACATCAAAGTAGCGTTCAACACTACGCAAGTGTGCTAGTATGACTCTCTCGTCCGACACAGGGCCGCTGAAATGCTCGAGTCGATCAGCCAACACTCCAGCCAGATACTTCAATTCGGCATCGGCGCCCAGTAGATCACGAAGTAGAAAACGCGTCCACAATTCTGTGTCTAGCTGGCCTACCGGCATTGACGTTTCATCCCAGCCGTTACGCCTCACGGCATAGCGCAATTCCAGAAACAACCGCAAAGACTCGCCAGTTGCTCCATAGGCCACAACCTGCGCATAACAACGCGCATTTGCCACATCGACCAGATGACGTACCCAACTAGCACTACGGTCAGCACCTGCATCGAACATCTGCTTAGCCCGATCGAATAATTCGACAGCGACCTCATAGTTTTTAGTCACTTCGGGCCTCATCGACTCACTCGCGCTTGTCTGGCCGGCATTCGGCACGTCCACGTGCTCCCACAGTCCGAAACGAAAAATGCCCTCCTGCAAGAGGTAGCGTGGGTCCACCCCCAGCCCATTCTCATGTCTCACCTCTTTGGCGGCCTCGATATCGCTAATCGATTGATTGAGCGAATGCAGAGTTGGGTCCTGTGACCTTCGCCGGCACAAGGCTCGCATATAGAATGCTTCGTGCAAGGGCGTCGGGTCGTCGCCAGGTGGCCAATGAAGCGCCATATCTGCAAAAAGAGTGGCTGTCTCCCAATTCGAGTTGACTGCCTCAATAAAACTCGACGCAAGGCACGTTTCAACAAGCCCCACGGCGTGACCACCTTGTCCACCGATGACAGCTCCCCGCCCCACACGATCGTCCGCAAGAAGCCTCTGAATAGCTCTCGCCGTGTCCTCACCGCCTTTTGTCGCATCGACAATCGCTCTGTCGTAGAAGTACAGCCCTACAGTGCTGACAGTCTCCCTGCTCCAAATGAGTACTGTAGGTGGGTCGACACCGGATCTCGCGTCAGCGAACGCTTCTCCCGGTTCGTGTGGCGCGGCCGAATATACGGCAAGCAGCGCGTTGTTCATGGTAATGTCTTGGACAACCATTCGCGCTGCTCGCTGCAGCACGTCTCCGATAGTACTAAGATCCCTCAGTTGAGTCAGGATCTGCTCTAGCTCCGCAGTGCTCGCCGGCGCCTCATCGCCAGTTTTTCTCCAGTCTGCGCCAATTACCTGGAGATTCGCGGCCCGATTGTACAATCGTACAAGCCTTCGGACGCTCTGCAGCAAGTCATCGCGACGCCCCTCGACCGCGCGCACCAAATGGGCCCCAAACCTCGAAGAGTGAAGGCCACGCTCAGCAAGCACAAGAGCTCTCCGCATCTGTCGGAGCTCGTCCGCTGAACGGTAGCTCCGTCCCATCTCGTTCGACCAAGATACCCTAACAGCTTGCGGCGAGCGGACAATCGCATCCACGTCAGGACGGTCATATTCGATCGCAAAGCTATTCGCCGCCTGACGCAAGAGCGCACTTCGGCTGATCAATACTAGCCGTCGAGACCGGCCAGGCTCTCGACGCGTCGCCAACTCGTTCGCCTTTACAACGTATGCCAACGCAAGCGCGTCGTTTGAACTTGACCGGGCAATTCTACTCAAGTCGACATCGGAGACTGTCCTCGTGGTAACTGCGTTGGAGACGACATCTCGCTCAACATTGTCTACCCGCGCGCTGTATATATATCGGAACACATGTTGTACAACTCTCTGATCAAGCTGATCCGGAGCAATCGCATCCGCATCAAACGTGAAATACCCGAGGTCGACGAAGTTTCCAACGGAAAGAAGACTCTTGAGCCGACTGATCGAATTCGAGGCACTTTGAGTCATGACGAGAAACAAGTTGGCGGCGTTCTTGCTCAGGAACTCTAGAAGTTCTGCCTCAATGCTCTCCTGTTCTTTTCGCGACGAAGCCTCGTCCAGCTGCCGCAAGAAGCCTGAGATAGCACTGGCTACTCCGTTCGTCGAAAGCTCCCTCTTCGCTCCTGTTATCATCGTTCTGAAAGTCAGAATTCCGTTTTCCTGAAAATATGCCTGCGCCACTCGAAGTTCGTGACGATGCGGAGGGAGCAGAACTAGGTTCTCTGCTGGTGCATCTCCTGGCCCAAAGAAGATGCGGCTAAGCGTAGATAGCTCTAGCGCCAATGCATCGAGATTTGTGGCAGTCTCCAGTTGCGATGGACCAGGCCGAGGAATTACAAAGGCGTCAATCTCGGAGAAGTCCACCGCGTACACGATTTCCCCTTGCTCCCGAAACGTTGCGTCCACGATCGCCGCTCGAAGGTCAGCCAACAGACGGTCGGTAAACACAAGGTAACGCTCGATGTCCGCTATGTATGGGCCACCGGATTCTTCGCGAGACGCTACAGGCATCCAGTACCTCCCCATCTTCGCCGGTGCTGCCCTCAGGCAACCAGAAGAAGATCTTTCAACAATGCGTCTAGCCCGCTGCCCATTTCGTTTGCGACGGCAGCACTGTTGGCCTGGTGGACGACTTCCCCAAACGACCAGAGATAGGCCTCTGCCGGCGACTGGAGCAGCGCCTCGGCCCGGCGCCCGTAGATTTCGGCCACAATGCGGACTGGATGCTCCAGTACCGCAACAGTGATAGCCGGGGCTAATTCATGGATGAGAGACAAGAAACCGAAGGAATATGCGTCCGGGCTCCTTTGTGAAGCCACCCGGGCAATTTCGCCCACCAGATAGTGCCGAACCGAGGGTCGAGCTTCGCGCAGAGTTCGACCTATTTCATCGGCAGCAGTTACTCGTTCGGTGCGCTCGGTATCCCCGGTTGTGGCTGCCGCGAAAGTGGCGTTCGCAATTTCGTCGTCGGTGATGAGCGGTGCGAGAAGATCGACGTAGCGAGACCGAAAGGTACGGTCACTGTCGCTATTTCCGTCGTTCGCTTGAAACGACACGAACGCACTTTCGCTGTATTCCCTCTTGTACCAGTAGCGTTCGACCCAGCGCAGCCTGTGCGCCAGCCCCGCCAGGTCGTCGCTTCGTCGCGACCAAGTGGCAAGTCTAGATATGACATCCCGGAACTTTCGTATCTCCCCCCGCATCTCATTGGGCGCTGATTGGGCGAAGCGCTCCAACAGTCGAGCATGCGCAGTCATAAGCGCTACGCTGAGATCACTCTCAAGCTCTTTGTCCGAATAGCGGGCCTCACTTGTAATCACCGCAGTTGCGCTTCGAGCTTTAGCATGATCGTTCCAAGCTCTGCGATGCCCTGCTTTAACGAGTTGTCGGCGTAGTTATTAAGCGCGTCGTTGAAGCGATCGATATGTCCAATCTGCTCGCGAAAGCTGGCGAAATTATCGATGTTGCCTTCAGCAGAGGTCATTAATCGGACAAAGTAAGCATCCCAGGTCAACTTCGCCGGCACGCAATCGAGAACGTCTTCGGGCATGTGTGATAGGTGGATCATAAGAGCCCCACGTTGCCGAAGAGTGGTTAGTTGACTCCAGCCGCCGGCGCCCTTCCGTGATGTACGGAATTCCTCCTTCAGCATATCGTTCATGGCGGCCCAATGGTCGCGGGATCGCTGGTCGCTTGGGCCAGCGAGCACAAAGCACTCCGTGAGGTCGATCCTGAGTTGGTTGGTGAGGGCGTGAAGGTCTTTAAAGGCCACCAATTCCAGCGAGTCCCGCGAGAGCTCCGTCATCGCGGCCCTAATCGAAGTAAGGTGACGCAGTCCATCGTCGATTTCTGGACCCGGATTCCCAGGCTGACCCTTTAATTTTTTGAGAAGTTCAGCAGTGGCATTGACGGCCCCAGGCACACCAATCAGCGAGACTACATGTTCCCACATTTGCAACTCCGAGTAGCGAGACACTAGAGAGCACTGCTTCGGAATCGCCGCAAGGGGCACTCGCGCTAATACACCGCGAGCGTGTTGGATCGCTATACACCGTCTGTTGGATCTTGTGACGGAGAGGGGCGCTACCCATTCGGAGTCGGATGTGACGTTGTGTTGGTGTTAGGTACTATTGAGAGCAAGTCGCGACTGGTCACTTGATAATGCTCAACAAGACGAGAGAGACTCCTCCTGTCCGATAAAATCGACCTTAGCTTCTGAAGCATCTTTCGCTCTTGCCAAGAGGAAAATGCTGCGGCTTCACATGAGACGCGAGCATTGCGGCGGTTGGCCGCAACAACACGACAGTCCAGTATGAATTCAATTATTGTTCGTGCGGAATGGTAGTCCGCATTACTGTTAGTAAGCCCGGATAGTATTTCTTGTGCAGAGATTGCCCTGCTGATAAGTGCCTGATGGAGATCGTCGTGAGTTGAAGTCATTTTGCAACCAAAAAGACGACACTATAGCGAACGGGGGTGGCGTGTCAAATCTGGGCCGGCTCGGAGGGTAACTGCCCTCGCGGGCACGCTGGCACCAATGGTCATTTGATCCCGCCGGCCATTTTTGAAGGCTGCCGGCCTTTCGGCCCCCGGTCTGCTTGCGCTGTAGCTGTACTAGACGGGCGCGTCCTCCGGGCCGGACTCCAAGCCAGGCGGCGCGGATAGCGTCCCGTCCCTTCGGGCAATGATCCTCGCGCAAGCGCAACAGGGCGCTGTCGCGCCGGTAAGTGCAAGTCCTAAGGACCTCCGGTCCTGGCGCGGCGCTAGCACAATCAGCGGGGCCGTGTAGTCGCTTCGCTCCGGCCCGCCCCAAGACCCCGCAGATTCTGCTTGCGCCTTACCTCCCCCGGTCTCCGCGACGCTCGAAGGTTCAGAGCGCCTTTTTGCGCTTGAACCTCGAACCCAAGGAGAAAGACCATGAATGCCATCATCACCAACAACACGGCTACCAGCAGCATCACCCAGATACCGCTGAACAAGCTGGTGCCATCGAAGGCCAATGTCCGAAGGACGGGCCGCGACGAACGCATCGACGAACTCGCCGCCAGCATCGCCGCCCACGGCCTGTTGCAGAACCTCACGGTGCGACCGACCGACAAGGGCAAGCATGAGGTCATCGCGGGCGGGCGGCGGCTGTTGGCCCTCCGGCGTTTGGCCAAGCAGAAGTTGTGGGAGAAGGATGCGCTCGTTCCCTGCCAGCTGGTCGAGGGCGGCAATGTCACCGAGTTGAGCCTTGCCGAAAACGCCCTGCAAGCGCCGATGCATCCCGCCGACCAGTTCGAGGCGTTTGCCGAGTTGCAGCGTCAGGAAATGCCCGTCGAGGACATCGCGGCCCGGTTCGGCGTCAGCCCCAACGTCGTGACGCAGCGCCTTAAGCTCGGCGCTGTCAGTCCCAAGCTGATGGAGGTCTACCGGGCGGGCGACATGAATCTCGACCAGCTTTCCGCTTTCGTCATCTGCGACGACCATGAGCGGCAGGAAGAGGTGTGGGAGGGGTTGGGCTACAATCGCAGCCGCGCCACCATCCTGCGGGCCCTGAGCGAGGGACAAGTGCCGAGCGACGACCCGCGTGCGCTGTTCGTCGGCATCGAAGCCTATCTGGAAGCGGGCGGCACCATCCTGCGCGACCTGTTCGATGCGGAAGGCGGCGGCTATCTCGAAAGTGCCGAACTGCTCAATCGGCTGGTGGACGACAAGCTCTGCGCCGAGGCCGAGCGGGTGCGTGCCGAAGGCTGGCTCTGGGTGCAGATCGAGGCCGAGTTCGACCATGGCATGACGGCGGGCAAGCGCCGCGTCTATCCGGCACAGCGCAGCTTCACCGAAGCCGAAGAAGCCCGGCTCGAGGAATTATCGGAACGCTATGATGCGCTCTGCGAACCGGATGGCGAGCTTGACGAAGCGACCCAGGCGGAACTGGCGAAGATCGACGACGAAATGGACGCCATTCGCGGGGCCGATGTCTATGCCGACGAGGATAGGTCGGTGGCCGGAGCCTATGTCACCATCGACCATGACGGACACGCACAAGTGCTGCGCGGCTTCATTCGGCCCGAGGACGACCCGAGGCGCTCGAATGAAGAAGCGGACGAGACCGGCGACCCGTTGCGGCCAAAGAAGTCACCGGATGCGCTATCGGCTTCGCTGCTGGCGGAACTCACCGCCCATCGCACGGCAGCCCTTGCCAACGAACTGGCCAAGCAGCCGAACTTCGCCCTCACGGTGCTGGTGCACGCCATGGCTGCCGAGACCTTCCATGACCGGCTGGGCCGCGTCTCCTGCGTTGGCGTCCAGTTGCGCAGGACCAATCTTCGCTCCTTCGCCAAGGAAATCGACGAGAGCCAAGCCATGCAGGAGATCGCCGAGCGGGACGAGGCGTGGAACCGGCGTATCCCCGAGACGCTGTCCGACCTCTGGCCCTTCGTCGCCGCACTGTCGGAGGAAGAACGTCTTGCCCTGCTTGCCCATTGTCTCTCGCTCACCGTCGATGCGGTAAGGTCCAATCCCCTCGCCAGCAATGGCGGTCATCGCCATGCCGATGCGCTTGCGACGGCGCTGTCGCTCGATATGACCGGCTACTGGCAGCCGACGGTGGCCAGCTATCTCGGACGCGTGAGCAAGGGCCAGATCGCAGGGGCGGTGCGCGAGGGCGTCTCGCCCGAGGCGGCGCAGACCTGCGAGGGCCTCAAGAAAGGCGCGATGGCGGAGCGGGCCGAGAAGCTGCTCTCCGGGAAGAACTGGCTGCCCGAAGTCTTGCGCTAGCATTTCGCCGAGGTTGGAGTGGAGGCCGGGATTGGCGACAATCCCGGCCTTTTGCTGTGTCCTCTCACCTAGAAAAATCGGCCGCCTCCGGCGGCCCCATTGGTGTGCTTCGCACTTCCTAGATTGAAGTCCGTTCCGGAAGTCGATCACCGCCTCATCTGCTGCCACTGTTCCGCGGCTGTGCGTGCCGAGGTGTTCTGCTGTCGCCGGCCAGCTACTGCCGCCGCTTTAGGGTTTCCCGGGTTGGCATTGTCCCATCCGAGTTTGCCGGTATCGGCTTGGTTAACGAGTTCTTTACCGGTGTCGTGTTACAAAACGTCGGTTAAAATCTTGCTTTACCCGACTCTTTGTACCAAATTTGAGGCCATGCGAACGACCTCTCACTCCCCCACTCAGAAAGACGCCGCGCTGGCGCTGCTGCGCCGGCGCGGCATCGCGCGCGCCGCAGAATTCGCGGCGGAGGGTATCGCCGGCACTGTCCTCGCGCGGCTCAAGAAGGAAGGGGCTATTTCCCAGCTTGGACGGGGCCTCTACCAGCTAGCCGATGCACCGCTTGATGCCAATCAATCGCTCGCCGAAGTCGCCAAGCACGTTCCGAAAGGCGTCATTTGCCTCGTCTCGGCGCTCGCCTTTCATGGACTCACCGACACAATTTCCTCGCGCGTATGGCTCGCTATCGGGAGCAAAGACCGCCGCCCTGCGCTCGCTTATCCGCCGCTCCAGATTGTCCGCTTCGCCCCAACTCTCCTCGCCAGCGGCACCGAAGAACATGTCATCAGTGGCGTAAACGTGCGCATCACCAATCCCGCCAAGACGATAGTCGACCTGTTCCGTTACCGTCGCACCGGCGGGCACCGCTACCGCGAGAGCCCCGGCCTTAACATTGCGATCGAGGGACTTCGCGAAGCACTCCGGCGCCGTAAGGCCACCCCTGCACTGATAGCGCAGTACGCCCGCGAGGCGCGCATCTGGAATGTCGTCCAACCCTATCTCGATGCCATGACCGCGAATGCCTGACGCAGTCAAAAACAAAGGGGCCTCCGTTCGCGCCAGGCTTCTCAACCTTGCCCGGCAGCGCGGCCAGACCCACGAGTTACTGCTCACGCGCTACGCGCTCGAAAGGCTCCTTTATCGCCTGAGCATAAGCGCCTACACGGATCGCTTCGTTCTCAAGGGCGCCATGCTCCTGATGACCTGGCTTCAGGTGCCGTTCCGCGCCACCCGCGATCTCGACTTTCTTGGCTTCGGCAGCTCCGACTCCGGCGAAATACTCGAGGTCTTCAAGGCAATCTGCGCCATCGACGCCGGCGACGGGGTCACCTTCGACGCCCAAGGTCTCTCGATCGACACCATTCGCGAGGAGCTCGCCTATGGCGGCCTCCGCCTGATCACGACGGCTAGTATCGCCGGCGCCCAGGTGAAGGTCTCAATCGATATCGGCTTCGGCGACGCCACCGAGCCGGGGCTCCGGCAACTCGACTATCCCGTGCTGCTCGATGACCCGGTGCCCAGACTCCGTGCCTATCCACCCGAGACGGTGATCGCCGAAAAATTCCAGGCAATGGTTGCCCTGGGGCACGGCAACACGCGCCTCAAGGATTTCTACGATGTGTGGCTTCTGTTTCAGACCAGCCGCTTCGAAGACGACAGGCTGCCGCGTGCCATCGTCGCCACCTTCCAGCGTAGACAGACCTCAATCCCCATTGAACTTCCTGAAGCGCTTACGGCTGGGTTTAGTGACGATCCGCAAAAGCAGCAGCAGTGGAAGGCGTTCGTCCGTAGCCTGGAGGGCGAGGCCCCCGACTTCGCCGCTGTGATAAGCGATCTCGGAATAAGCTTGATGAGTGCCGCGGCTCGCGCACGCGCTCGATGACGACGGGTCAGATTGAAGTGTCCTCCGGCACCTGCAGGAGCCCACACGAGTAGGCCATCGAGCGCCCCGGCGCCCTCAAAAATGCTTCCTCAGTACCGCGAATTCTCCCCGGCTGCCCTCTTTTGACTGTCGGCGGGTGACAAAATGTCGGCAACGGATGACCACCCGTTGCTTGCGCCAAGCGCGGTTCAACAATATGAAACGATCAACCACTCTCCAGCATCAACCCCAGAGAAAATCGTAATGAGCGAGCCTGTTGCTCGGACTGAGCAGGACTTTGTCGAACTGAGCGTCGAGATCGTTTCGGCCTATGTGACCCACAATGCGCTGAGCGTCGCCGATCTACCGAAGCTGATCGCCGATGTTTATGCGGCGCTCAAGGAGCTCGGCAGGCCTTCCGTTGTCGAAGCGGTCGAGGCGCAGAAGCCCGCCGTGTCCGTCCGCAAGTCGGTGACGCCGGACTTCCTCATCTGCCTCGAGGACGGCAAGCCGTTCAAATCGCTCAAGCGCCATCTGCGTACCACCTACGACCTGTCGCCTGAAGAATACCGCGCCAAGTGGGGCTTGCCGTCCGACTACCCGATGGTGGCGCCAAACTACTCGGCGACCCGCTCGGCGCTGGCGAAGAGCAACGGTCTCGGCCGCAGGGCGGAAGAGCCCGCCGCGCCTGTCAGGAAGACACGCAAGGCGGCCGTGCGCGCAGCTTGAGAGCTGGCCCGGTTCGACCGCTCGCCGCGCAGGAAAACCCGGCTAGACCGACAGCGCGCTTGACGTAGAACGCCGACATTCCGCCGTCCAACCGAGGCGCGTTGTCGCGTACTGGCGCAGGCAGCTAGTTCAGCTGGCCGACCGCGATGTCGCGGCAACCGAGATCGGTACCGTCCAGAAACATCAACTGGTCGTTCTTCACGGCGATGAGATACTCCGCGCCGCCGGGTTTCCAGTCATGCGTGTTCTCGTTCTGCTGATCGGCCTTCACAGTCACGGTGCCCCGATAGGTGTAGCCGTTCATCTGGTCGTCCCGCTCGGCCTCGGTCTGGCTGATGCTTGCCGAGACATTCTTTGTCTGGGCCACGAACATGAACTGGGTCTTGTTGAAGCAAGCCAGCACGTAGTTCTTGATTTTGGTTTCGAGTCCGCTCTCCCCACAGCCCGCAAGCGGCAGGAAAACAAGGCCGGTCGAGAGCAGGGCGAAAAGCCGGGGCGGGATCCAATGTCTGGCGCTCACTTGAGACGCTCCCTGTGCTGCGATGAGGGAATGGTCGGTTTTGCCGCGAAACCCTAGAGCTTGGCCGGCGCGGCAGGTGTCGCGGTATCCAGCCCGAGCTTGTGCTTGAGGTATCCGGCGATGCCGTTGTCAAAGTTGAGCGCGTTGAGGTCCGACAGGTATTCTGCAAATCCGAGCACCCGCTTTTGGTCGTGGCTCTCTTCGACGGTCACTTCCAGCTCGACGCCGCATTGCCGGTATTGCTGCTGGTTCTCGCCCGCGCCGTTGGTGACGATATTGCGCAGGTTGGACGAGAGCATCGAGGCGTTGGCCTGATCGTCGGGCGAAAGCGCGGCGCCGTCGGCGTCCGACATGACCAGTCCAAAGGTCCGGAGGTCGGATTCGGTGGCCGTGGCATCCAGTTGGCCGCCGACCGTCTTCTGGATGCTCATCGTCCGCCTGTAGACGACGCCGCCGGCGTCGTTGGCGCTCCAGATGTGACAGCGGAAATACTCCTTGCTGCCCTCAGACAGCTGCCGTCCCGTCCAGTCGTAAAGCCAGGTGTCGCCACCGATCTTGTTGCCTGATGGCTTACCGAATTTTGCCAACAGCTGGGACTGCAAGCCGACGGGGGTCGGCGCACCTAGGCTTGCATGGATCGGGGTGTCGGTGCCGTCGGCGGAATAGGCCGAGAACCGATCGACCGCGTAAAGCCTGGCCCCGTCGTCGCCCGGCCTAAAGAACAGGTGGAAGAACTCCCCGCTCAGATCCGCGATTGGCTTGGCGGGGTCAGCAACCGTACTGCCGTCGTCGGCGAACGCCTCGCGAACCTCGGCGGCAAAAACGCCGATCTGGACCTTGAGCTTGGCGTTGCGGAGGGCGGCCCGAGACGCCGTGTCATCGATCGCCGAAAGACCCCAGGCGGAGCCCAGATTCCAGCCATCGAGGTCGTCGCGGTTGTCGGTTGCGAACAGCGGCACGAACTGGAGTTTGGGGTCGAATTGTCTGAGCGCGGCCTCGGCATCGGCGATTGTCACGCCGAGCTTGACGCCGGCGACGTCGAGCTGCGGCCCTGCCGACTGCGCGTTGGCCACGCCCGCCGTCACAACAAGCGCCGCCAGGACACTCGCAACCAAGAAAAAAGCTCGCATATCGTCTCGCCCTAAACGATGTCGCATGAATCAATACGGCCACTCGGCCAGCCAGACCGTGCGATTGTTTGAGTGTTACAAATGTCTATTGCGGACGCGTGGCGCCACAGCGTTGAACATTATTGGGTATTCTGTCGCATAGGCCAGTTTTGCTTAGCGAAGCGTTGCCATGCCCTCCCAGATTCGCTATGTTTGGAGGGTGCCGGGTGGGCGCAAAGCGCCGCCAATCGGGACGTTTTCGGGGAGTGAACCGAATACCCAATTCTGTCGTGCCTTTCCGGCAGCCGACTGCCGAAGAGGAGCGATATGCACACCCATCCGGGCGCAGCCCTGACCCTGTTCACGCGGGACGGACGCCGCAAATATCTGACGCCGGCGGAACGTGAGCGTTTCATTGCGGCGGCTTGGTCGTGCCCTCGGGCGGAACTCGGCACGCTCTGCCTGATCCTTGCGTATACTGGTTGCCGAGTGTCCGAGGCGCTGGCGCTCACCGTGTCGTCGATCGATATCGTCGAGAGCGACATCCTCATTCGGTCGCTGAAGAAACGGAGCGTTGTTGCCTTCCGGCAGATCCCGGTGCCGCCAGAACTGACGAAAAGGCTCGCGGCGGTTCATCAGGTGGCCGCGCGGGACGCCGGCGAGAAGCTCTGGCGTCTATCGCGGGGCCGCGCCTGGCAGCTCGTCAAGGACGTCATGGTCGAGGCGCAGGTTGCCGATGGACCACATCGCACGGCCAAAGGGCTGCGACATGGCTTCGGGATTCACGCGGTGCGTTCGAACGTGCCGCTGAACCTGGTGCAGCGCTGGCTCGGCCACGCGAGCCTTGCGACCTCGGCGATCTATCTCGACGCGCTTGGCAATGAGGAGCGGGAGATAGCTGGAAGAATGTGGAGGTAGGCCCATGCTACCACGATAGCGGCCCTTCCTTGGGACGCCTCAGCCAGACGAAAAGTCTGCCGACGCGTTCGGCGGGAGAAACGTTAGCGGGATGGGTCCGGCCGTGGATGACGCCGGCTGAAGGACGCGATCGAAGCTATCGCCAGCAGCGCGTATCCGCGCCGCCGAGTCAAACTCAAGAGCGGCCCTGCCTGCGGCCAAAAGAGCCGCGTTGGCGGTGGACGCTCCAGGTGAAGGGCTTATCGTGGCGTCCGAGGCGGGAAATAGAGCTCAAGTTCGTCCTCGAGAAATCTGCCGACGGTGACGCGACCCTGGTCATGCCATTCGCAAACGGCAAGGCGACGGCCTCGTCGATCCTGCTCAAACTTCACAAGGGTCATCGGCTGCGTGTCGCCACTCCTAACAACTGTCTCGCCGCGGACAAACATCGTCTTTATTGGGGGTTTTCCAGACTGAAGAGTTCGGCATCTTCGTCGTAGGCGAACAGTTCGGCGTAGCGAGACCAGGCTACCACGGTTTGCAGCCTCTCCGTTGCCGGACTGTCGGACATGTAGTCTTCCAGTTCGTTTCTGAATCGGGCCATCGGGCGCTGTATGCGAAGGACGCTCGTCGAGTCGGTGCCTGAGCTCGTCCGCCAGGCGCTTGCACTCGGATTCGAGCGACTGCCACGCGAAACGCCTGTTGCGGATCGGCGCTTCCCGCACCTACTTGCGGAACACGTCCTCCCGGAAGTAAGACGCTGTCGACCATCAGCCTAGGGCCCTCCCTCGTTGTCCTAGATGTCCTTGCTGAGCGAGTATTATGGTAGGTTCTATTCTAGGTGTAAGCCAAGCATGGCGGATGTTACTCTTAGAGCTACGACGTTGCCGCCGACATTCCGCTTTTCTACGGCTACGCTTGCCCCGCGCGACAAGTTGCCGGTCTGGCGACAGTGGATGCTTGAGCCCCCGAACAATTGCGATTTAGCAGCACTCGGTGACGGAACGTTTGAGTGCCACGTCGGGACGACGACACTTTCTGGGGCGACGGTCGTTAAGCTTGAAAGCGCACCATTTGCGGTCAGTCGAAACCCAGCGCAGGCTGCAAACGGTGATGACAACTTTAATCTCAGCATTGTGCGCCAGGGGCGGCGATTTGCAAGGCAGGGTGTTCTGGAAGTCGTCAACAACGCGGGCGAGGCGATGCTTTGGTCGAACGACCAGACTGTCTCCATGGAATTTCCTGACGGCGGGTTGCACCAGCACGTCTCTATCCCACGCAGTCTGCTGTTGCCGCTTGTGCCCGACCTCGATGCCAATCTGATGACGAAGCTGCCGCAGGACTCTGCCGGTCTCAGGCTCCTGTCGTTCTACGTGACCACACTGCTCGACGAAAAGTCGGACATATCGCCCGAACTATTGGGGGCAAGCGGGTCGCATATCCAGGACCTAGTCGCGATTACGCTTGGTGCCAACCGCGAGACGCGAGAAACTGCCAAGGGCCGTGGCGTGCGCGTCGCGAGGTTAAGAGCGATCAAGGCGGACATAGAGGCCAATCTTGGCGCATCTGACCTCTCGCTCCTAGTGCTTAGTCGGCGCCACGGTATCTCGCCGCGCTACGTCCGTGCTCTGTTCGACGGCGAGGGCACGTCCTTTACCGACTATGTGCTCAATCGCCGCCTGAGGCGCGCCCACGCCGCGCTTTCCGACCCGCGAAAGGCCGCTATGAAAATTAGTTCGATCGCCTTTGAAGCAGGGTTTGGCGATCTCTCATATTTCAATCTCAGATTTCGGCGCCAGTTCGGTCTGACGCCCTCGGAGGTGCGGGCTCTGGCTTTGTGACTGAGCGCCCAAAGCCGTTGCTCCCAGGCAACGCCGGGCTGTCCTCGCAACTCCTGTTCCCCCTGGCCCAAGCCTTTGTGGCGCTCAACCCAAGCACTTCCCGCCTGTCTCATTGAGATTGGGTCGGCCGGGATGGCGGAATCGTAAGCAAAGAACCTTTGGGGATTTTAATGAATATCGTTTGGGGTGTTACTGGCGCTGCCGTTCTAGCGCTTTCCGGCACGGCGTTTGCTGCCGATGCGCCCGCAGTGTCTCAAGGTGTGGTGCAAGAAGCCGCCTCCAGCAACTGGACCGGCGCCTACATCGGCGCTCACTTGGGTTACGGCCCAGGCACTTTCTCATTTCCCAGCCTCGACTACACAATGAGCGTCTCGGGTCCCTTCGTTGGAGGTCAGGTCGGATACAACTTCGCGATGGTCGACGGTGTGGTTTTCGGGGTTGAGGCTGACATGAATCTCGCAGATGAGACTGGATCCTTCACGGACACAGTTGACCCTGTGCACTTCGTCGACACCTTCCGGCTCGACTGGACGGGTGCCGTCACCGCCCACGTTGGCGTCGACGCTGGCGCATTCATGCCTTACTTGCTTGGCGGCGTGGCATTTGCGCACGGCTCAGAGAGCCTTTCCAGCGATTTGGGGAGCGCATCGACAACTGCAACCCACGTTGGCTGGACGGCTGGCGTGGGCGTTGCAACGAAAGTTTCTAGTGATATGTCTGCCTTCTTGGAAGGACGCTATTCTGACTACGGTAGCGCGACCTATAGTGGGACGGGTAACGAAGGAAGCGGCCCGGTAGCCTACTCTTTCGATGGGGACCTCACTGACTGGACCATTCGGGGCGGACTGAACTGGCATATTAATTAGTTTTCCCGGGTCGTTCCTCTTCACAGCAGGTGCTTCATCTCCAGGGGCGGTGGCGGCGTCACCCCCGCCGCCGCTGAGGCATTTACAACCTGTTGCCCGGTGACGAACTCAAGGGAGGCACGGCGCTGAGCAGGCTGGAGCGTCAGCGACGACCCGGCCCCTGATTGTGCTGGTGCCGCGCCGGGACCAGAGGTCCTTAGAATCAAGCCCGCATCAGCGACCGGAAAGATGCAAAGCGAAGGATCGTCACCGGATGGCCATGACGCACGTCGGCATGGGACGCTTGCCTGGAGCTTGACCCGCTCAGGGGCCAACGGTGATTTCCGCGCCTGATTTCTGAGCGGCAAAAACATCGCTGAGTCAACGCCTCTTGACCCGTGCAGAATTCGAGATTTTTGCACCGACAGGTGAGCGTCTCGGATTGTGGCGAGACCCAAGCCGACACAGGCGCCGTTCAAAGCGGGATGGATCGACGAAGGCGCGGCTTCACGAACTCCCGGGCAAGCTCAATGGCACGGACTGCTTCCTCGGCAGTGGTGGTGCACGACACGGCCTCTGCGAAGAGCATGTGACCAGCAACGTCAGCTGCCCTAAATGCCCACATCAGCGCCATCAGAGGGTTGATGAAAAGTTCCGATCGCTCCGTTCTCTTAGAAGCATGGACGTCGCCAAATTCACCTCTGATCGCGCTGGCGATCGAATTGCAAACGATGCTCACGTGATGCGGCTGACGTCGATTGGCATACTCGACTAGCGCCAAAAAGCTCTCGACCTCAGGAGTTCCAGCCAGCAGCGCGGTAGTCCCAAGGAAGGCGCGGTCACGAATTAGCGTGGCGACATTTTCGAGAAATGAGTAATGGGAGACGCCGTGAAAATGATCGACACCGAAGCCGACGCTGATAAGAAGAGTCTCCGGGCACACGGCAACGGCAGCTGTTAGGGAAACAGCGTCTTCCACAATTGTCCCCAGGCCGGGCTCATCTCCAAAGATAATGCTATCCGTCCCCCCATCCACGAGGATGACGAGGCTAATCTCGCGCTCACGGACGACGGCTTGATACGCCTCGATGAGCGGAACCGCTCCCGTTCGCTCAAACGCGTAAACGGGCAGCTTCAAGCCTTTTTGCGCGAGCCATTCGGCAAGCCACTTCTCTGGAAAGTAGGGAAGCTCTCTCGCATCAGCCTTGATCCGCCAGGCTGACCGGGCCACCTTTTCACATCCGCTCGCGGCAAGCTGCGAGAAAGAAAGATTCGCAAGGGTCACTGAATGCCCCTCCGTCATCAGCGCAAGAGCAATGGGCAAACCGTTGAAGACGTCAAAGCCGCCGCCGCATCCCGCAATCAGGATCGAGCGCTTGTCGGAAGGCGGTAGCTGGAGCCAGTTGGGTACACCTAGCATGTTTGCCAATACACTGCGGAAATATCTCCTCGTGCCTCTTGGGGCCCAAAAGATCAACGATCGTGCTGGGATCACGTCCCAAGTGGGCTGCCCGAGTGTGCAGAATTCGTGATTTTGCACTGCAGAGGACGGCCTTACTAGGGTGTGGGGGGCAGCGTTACCGCATTTGGCGGAAGGTCGGAGTCGCATGAAACACCGGCGTTGTAGAAAAAACCGCCAGCGAAATACACGCCCAACAGCTTGTCGCCGGCTTGATCGAAGACGTTGGAGAATTCGCCCCTTACTTGAACAGGCCCCTTGGGACTGCTTCGACAGCTCCCCATCCTTCGATTTTCTCCGCCTGCCGCCCAGGCAAGATTAAAGCCCGTAGCAGAGTCTCCAAAGTTTGCGCCCGGCGCTTCAGTCAGGTTGCATTGCCACTCGTTGAGGTCGCCAAGTGATAGATTAAAGCTGTCGAAGGAGCCAACTGCATTTATGTTGAGCCGCAGAGCTGGCCCCTTTCCGGTCGAGAAGTAGCAGTCGCCTGCAAATGCGGTTTGGCAGCATATTACCGCAAGAACAGTTGCGAGAACGACCTGCTTCATCTGAAATCCCAAGAGCTACGAACACCCGACAGTACACCCACTTGCATCACGCTCAATCTCCCAGCGCCGTGAGCAGACGGGATGCTGCGACCAGGTCCGCCGTGCGTAATTCGAGATTTTCGCACAGGTCCGCTTTGCGCCAGGAGCGGACTCCGGCGGTTTGCATGCAATGAAGGCTGCCGCTTACCTTCGCGTCATAAGCAGCTGTCCTAGGTAGGGGCCCATATCGAACGTCAGCGTTCGACAGTCGGCGGAGGCTGTTACTGTCGCATCCAACAATCCAGCTCCGGGATTCGTGACCCACCCGAACCTAGGCGGGGTCTCTCCCTTGAGCATGACCCCCATCATGAACGCTCCTGGGTTTCCGGGATCATTCGGCAAGTCGTTCTGTTTGTTCCGATTGCCGATGTCGGTGATCCACCACGCGTTTGGGAAGTGGGTTTGCCGGTCGATCCTCCACGTCGGTCCAACCATCGTCGTCGCACCGACTCTGCATACGCTGCATCTGTAGGTGCCGGCTATATCTCTGCACTTGCCTGGGGGATCACCAGCCAATGCGGCATGAAGCGAAGCTAAGAACAACGCAGCGGCGGCAAGAAACCCGATTTGCAACCGAGACGTGACCATAGCCGTGTCCCCATATCAGTGAAGAGTCCTGTAACTCGCTACCACAGGCTGTCGGGCCCTGATCGTACCTAGCGTGCGTAATTCGAGCTTTATGCGCGGGCAGTGGCCCCCCAAAGCGGATCATCTTTGAGGCGGAGTTCACCAACCGAGTTCCAGTTGCAGCCCGCGCAGGCTGGTGGTTCAATCAAAGTGTCTAGGCATAAGGCAGGCATGCGCTCTCAAGCCCTCGTCGTCACCTCGGTTCTAGTGATCGCCATGATGGGCACTGCCCGGGCGAAGACGCTGGATTTCGTTGATCCTACGCGGGCAACCTCGCTGCCGTACGGTTTAGATTCGTTGGATTCCCCCCCGGGTTCCGACGTTGAAGTCATCTTGAAATCTACAAAGGGCAATCGGTGGGCTGCCACTATCTTCACCTCTTCTCCTCCACTTGGTAAAGGCATGTCCTGTGGCGGCCGCATTGGCGCCAACGTGGTGTTTGCGAGAGATGGCGAGGCTGTGTCCGGACGAGCCGAGCAGTCCTATTCGGCGACTATCAACCTACCTAACGCCTTCTATACGCCCGGCTCTAGCCTACCGGCACAATCCGCGAAGAATTGCACAGTGAAACTGAGTATTGAGGGCAAATCCATCTCCGTTGAGGAGGGGGATGGCTGCATGGCTTTCCACGGCGCGTCGTGCGACTTCAACTCGAATAGTTTGATGTTGTGGCCCGACCATTGACCCCAAAGCGCGCCATCTAGGCGTCCGAAGGATATGTGGGCCGTGCGAAAATCGTGATTTTTGCATGGACTCGAAGGTCTGCTTTGGGCCAATAGCCGCCGCTCGGAGCCGTGCGAAATTCGTGATTTTCGCACGAGCCGTAAAATGCGGACCTGCCGAACGTGCGGTGCACGACCAAATTGCCATGCTCGATAACTCGCTCAGTGGCGAAACAGGCATTCGATCGTGAGATCAGGAATCTCCGCGAGCTGTATCTCGGCGGGATTATAGCCGCTCTCCTCGCGAGCGAAGTGCATCGCGGCCGCCTCGCTTACAAACAGCCCGCCGGACAGGCCCAGCGCATCAGTAACGATCCAATGCCCGCTGGAGTCCTGACCGACCGTGAAGCGACATGCCGGGTCGGGCTTGGGCTTTTCGATTCGATGTCCATCCATCATTGCAGCACCGTCCAGAGAGCACATGCGAGCATGGCGGCAGCAGACAACACGAGCACCGAAGTAGGGATACGCGGCTGTAAGGGTGCCTCTTCAGCCCGGTGAACCTCAACACTTTTGGGGTTTCGGAGGATCGAACGATGCGCAGACAGGTATCGCTCTTCGATCAATCGACGATCGAGGTTCCAGCCTTTGGGGTCAGAATTTGCCGTCATTTCGGTTCACTCAACGAGTTTCAGCGCAAACGCAATCGCGCCTGCCAAGGCAACCGGCAGGGTCACGGTTGCGCACAGCAAAAGTATTCCAAACGCTTGCTGGAGGTCCCTAGGATAGCCATGCGACGGTTGCTGGGGCGACTGGACAACAAGCCCGTCGATGCCATCGCGGAGATAGAAGTAGTAACGATGCGTACCCGGCATGCTCGTACCTTCAGTGTCCCACTGGCTTGCGCAGGCGCGCCGTGTCGTGTCGAAATTGACCATGGCACAGGCCGATCGCTAGCGGACGTTCTCAAGCCACGATGTCGTCGCTGGGGACGCCATCGCCCGACCGGCATGCACTGCCTCGGGAGCTCGACCTTCCGCCTCGGTCGAGGCTGCGAGGATGGCAAGCGGCAGAAGATTTCCGCGGCCCTCTGCGACCTCATCGAACTCACGAGGGACCGCGGGGTGCCTCGACAGTGCACAGAACCATTCACCATCATCGAGCTCAATCCGTCGGACCTGCCACTCAGGCGCCTTTAGCCTTAGGAGAGCGAGGGAAGCATCCGTCCAGGCGCCGGCTTCGAGCAGCCCCGCAAGTCGATCTTGCTGTCTGCGTACCCCCAGAGTGGTGTGTGCGGTGCAGAGTTGCGCAATTTTGCGATCGACGGCGGAGAGGTATCCTCTTTGGTCGGGAAATGTCCGGGGGAACTGTGAGCTTTTCTGGTCGAACATCTGTGTGCCTTGGGATCATGCCGATGGATGGCTGAAACATGATCAACTGGCCATAAAGATGCGAGAAGCGTCGGGCGGGCTGGGCATAGAATTCTCGTATGAGAATTAGCCTAGCGGCATAGGGCAACGCTCTAGGTCAGAGCCGCTGACCCGGACGGACCGACTAGGGGGACGCTCAGGGGAGCCGACGCAGCTTTGTACTACGCCGAACAGCACGGTAGAAGTCGGGTTCATCTCGCCGAGTAGTCTCGGCTGGATTTACATCCCATTACCGAATCTCTGCGATGCTCTACGATCGAACATTTTGGGATGAGATTGATATGGCGCTTTTTGCTCGGACAGAACTCGACGCAGGCGGGGCGGCCGAGGACAAGTGGAAGGCCATTTCGAAGGCGCTATCGACCATCGAGTTTACGCCCGAAGGCGTGATCGTGACCGCCAACGCCAATTTTCTCTCGCTCCTCGGCTATGAACTCGCTGAAATCCAGGGCCAGCATCACCGGATGTTCGTCGAGCCTGCCTATGCCGCAAGCCCTGAGTACCGCGACTTCTGGGACAAGCTGCGCCGGGGCGAATTCGTCGCTGCGGAGTTCAAGCGTATCGGCAAGGGCGGCAAGGAAGTCTGGATTCAGGCCTCCTACAATCCAGTGCTTGATGCTCGGGGTCGGCTTCGGGGCGTTGTCAAAGCTGCGACTGACATCACGGCCCAAAAGCTCAAAGCGGCCGACAGCGACGGTCAACTCGCCGCCATCCGCCGCTCGCAAGCGGTCATCGAGTTCGACCTGACCGGGAAAGTCCTGTCCGCAAACGAGAACTTCTGTCGGACATTCGGCTACCAACTGGGCGAGATCACCGGACAGCATCACCGGATGTTCGTCGAGCCAAACTACGCAAAGGGCCCTGACTACGCCGCTTTCTGGGAAAAGCTCCGCAAGGGCGAGTATGTGTCGGCGGAATTCCTGCGCATCGGCAAGGGCGGGCGACAGGTCTGGATTCAGGCGACCTACAACCCAATCCTGGACCCGAACGGGAAGCCATACAAGGTCGTCAAATACGCCACGGACATTACGGCTCGCAAGGCCGCGGTCGTGCATCTCGGCGAAGCCCTCGGCTCTTTGGCCAATGGGGATTTGACCAGCACGCTCGAGGAGCCGTTTCCCGGCGAACTCGACGATATTCGCAAGGCCTTCAACGCCGCGGCCGGGAAGATGGGCGGCGTGGTCCGGCAGCTCAAGGATGCATCGACGGGGATTCGGACAGCGACAGGCGAAATCCTGCTCGGGGCGAATGACCTGTCTGAGCGAACCACCAAGCAGGCGGCGGCCGTGCAAGAGACCAATGCCGCTGTCGAGCAGTTGACCGATCGGATCAAGGAGAACTCGGAACGTGCCGACGCCGCGAGCGCTAAGGCTGGCTCTGTTGGCAAGACCGCGACCCAGGCTGGCGAGGTCATGACCGCGGCCAACGAGGCCATGGAGCGGATCGCGACGTCCTCCGGCAAGATTTCCAACATCATCGGGCTCATCGACGATATCGCATTCCAGACCAACCTGTTGGCGCTCAACGCTTCCGTCGAGGCGGCGCGTGCCGGCGACGCCGGCAAGGGCTTTGCCGTGGTCGCGGTCGAGGTGCGCCGGCTGGCCCAGTCGGCGGCCAGTGCTTCCTCGGAGGTGAAAGTGCTGATCGAGCAATCGGCCAGTGAAGTCGCCGGCGGATCGAGGCTGGTGGCCGAAGCAGCCGGCAAAGTCTCCTCGATGCTGTCGGGCATCCAGGAGAATGGCGAGTTCGTCGCCGCCATTGCCTCGGCCAACCAGGAGCAGGCCCACACGATCAAGGAAGTGGCGACCGCCGTGCGACAGATCGACGAAATGACACAGCACAACGCCGCTCTAGTCGAAGAAACCAATGCGGCGATCGAGCAAACCGAGGCGCAGGCGACCGAACTCGACCGGATCGTGGAGGTCTTTACCGTCGACGTCGAGCCAAGACGCCGGATCAGCGGAAATCAACCCTCCGCAGCGCCAGGCAGTGCGTCGATCCGGCAGTTGCGTACCGCGTAGCTACACATTCGCATTTGCCGGAACCGCCGTGTTCATGTCGGTCGAAGTCATTGATGTGATGAAAATCTCGACCTACAGTCAAGGCTGCGAGGGGACAACAGCAATGTCAACGATCCGAGATACCGCAGCCGGTCGAGCCGATGGCTTGGTCGATGCGGCAGTGTCAATTGTGTCAGCCTACGTTACGCGAAACGTGATCTTACCGTCGGCTCTGCCGGAGCTTATTGCCTCGGTTCACAGCGCATTGTCGGACCTCAGGGCGGGCAGCGAAAAGCCCGAAGCTGAGCCCGCAGTACCCGCGACCTCGATACGCAAGTCGGTGACACCGAGCCATCTAGTCTGTTTGGAAGATGGCGAGCGGTTCATCTCGCTGAAGCGCCACTTGCAGATGGCCCATGGCATGACAGCCGACCAGTATCGGAGGAAATGGGGGCTCCCGGCGGATTACCCGATGGTGTCGCCGCAGTACTCAGCGGGCCGCTCTGCGCTGGCGAAACAACACCGCTTGGGACAGAAAGGCGGTTCGGTTCGATCGAAACGGCAGGCGCTTGCGGAGCCGATCTAGGGCGTCGGCAGGGCGCGATACCGCTCTAGCGACGTTACGACCTGGTGAAACAGACAACCCCATTGGTCACTCCCGGCCGCATTCTTGACTGGCAGCGGACGCCGTCCTGGCCTCTGAAGCCTGTGGCCTTATTGTTCAATCCGACAGCTCGTCTTCATGGGCGGTAAACTATCAGCGGATCAATATTGCCTGAGGTGATTTGCAAGCTCGCGAAGAAGTTTCGATGGATTCGAACGGCTCTGAACAGCGCTGCGCCGCGAACGACAACTTGAGTTTCGCTGAAATGCAGAAGCTGCGCGTCGCGATGCTTGAGGACGTCACGCTCAAAATCGACTTGCTCCTCAGTGCAGTATCGCTACTGGCCGTGGAGGAGCGATTGATACATGTCCAGAAGACGCTCATCGAGCAGGCGGTCGCGGCGGGCACCGTCGTCCCTTGAGGTAAAGCCGCGTCGGCCAGCCAAGGCCTGGGGGCCCGGGGTTTGCTATGGCGTCGCGGCGTCAAACCGTGCGGCCCTAAAGTGTGGATGGCGCTACGTCGATTGCCATCAACGCCCTGCCTGCGGCAGGCGCCCGAAGCGATGCCGCAAGTTCGTCGGCCCCGACGGGCTTGCTGAAATAATAGCCCTGGATCTCGTCGCACTCGTTGGCCCTAAGAAAGTCCATTTGCGCCTTGGTTTCGACGCCCTCGGCGATCACGCGCATGTTTAGCTTCTGGCCCAATGAAATGACGGCAGCGGCTATGCCGCGGTCGTCGGCGTTCTCCGGCAAACTGCGGACGAACGACCGGTCGATCTTGAGCCGCGCAACGGGGAAGTTCTTCAAGGCGCTTAGACTCGAATAACCTGTTCCAAAGTCATCAATGGCAAACTGGACGCCCTTTGCTTGCAGTTCACGCATGATAGCGATGGCCTGGTCGACGTCCTGCATCAAGAGGCTCTCGGTCAGTTCCAGTTCCAGATACCTCGGTTCGAGCCCGCTATCGTGCAGCGCGCTGAGAACCCGATCAATCCAGCCCTTGTCGCGAAACTGACGCGCCGATACGTTCACGCACATCCCGACAGGGGGGAGGCCCCCATCCTGCCAGGCCTTCGCCTGGCGGCAGGCTTCCCGAAGCACCCAGTCGCCAAGCTGGACGATGAGGCCGGATTCCTCCGCAAGCGGTATGAACTGTCCGGGCGGGACCATGCCGCGCGTCGGATGCTGCCAGCGCAGCAGCGCTTCAACTGCAAAGACCGCCCCCGATGTCAGGTCGACTTGCGGCTGGTAGACCAGGTGGAACTCGGCACGCTCCACGGCTGACCGCAAATCCTCGCGAAGCGACAGCGTCCCCTGGACCTGAGTGTTCATGGTGTCGGTGAAGAACTGAAAGTTGTCACGGCCGAGGCCCTTGGCCTGGTACATGGCTGTGTCGGCATTTCGGAGCAGGGTTTCCGGGTCCTTGCCGTCATTGGGATACGTCGCGACACCCATGCTGGAGCTGACCCGTAGCGACTGCTCGCCGACTTGGATCGGCTGGGCAATCGCGGCGCGCATTCTCTCGAGCGTGGCCGAAACCGCGTCGGCGCTGTTGAGCTGATCCGCGAGGACAATGACAAATTCGTCGCCCCCCATCCGCACCACGCTGTCGGTTGAACGGATGCTATCGGTCATTCGCTTTGCGACCGTTCTCAGAACGACGTCACCCGCGTTGTGACCCAGGCTGTCGTTGATCAGCTTGAAGTTGTCGAGGTCGGCAAATACCACAGCGGCCCAGCCGCCATCGCGCTTGCCGTGCAGGATCGCCTGCCCAAGCCGATCCATGAGAAGCATGCGGTTGGGCAACCCTGTGAGGGCGTCGTGATGGGCCAGGAAATTGACCTGCTCTTCCGCAAGTTTTCGCTCAATGGCGATGCCGGCAATCCTCGTCGCCGTGTCGATCAGCTTTGTCTCAGCCTCGACCGGCGAGCGTGCCGAGGAGGAGAACAGAGCCAGCACGCCAAGGACGGTGCCTTGGCTTGAAACGACAGGCACCGACCAAAATGACCGAATGCCGTGGCTTCGCGCCCTGTCGCGGGAGCGAGCCCACAACGCCTCCGTCGTGATGTCCGGGACTACGAGCGGTTGGCCGCGGAAGGCCGCCGCTGCAACAGGCGAGCCGGTATTGGCGTCGATTGAGATTCCATCGATCGCCTGGACATATTCGCCGATCGCGCCTGGCATCGCCGCGGCGCGCAGATGCGTCCCGTCGACCAGGAAGGCTGCGCCGGAGACGCCTTCCAGCTGGCCTTCGACGAGCAACATAAGGCTGCCCAACACTTCGGCCAAAGGCGCTCCCTTGGCGATCATTTCAAGAATCTCGGCCTGTCCACTGCGCAAGGCGTCGGCCCGCTTGCGGGCGGTAATATCTCTCGCGATGCCGACCAGCCCCACGATTTCCCCGGCTTCGTTTCGAAGCGGGACCTTCGTCGACGATAGCCATTTCGGCGTTCCGGCGGCATCAACGATCCGCTCTTCGCGATCGATCATGGGCTCGCCGCTGCGCAGAACGGTCTCTTCGATGGCGCGGAACTCTTTGGCCGCTTCAAGAGGATGGAGGTCGAAGTCGGAGAGGCCAAGCATGTCGCCCGCGACAGGCTTGCCGCTGTCGAGAGCAATTGCCCGGTTGGCCACAATGAAACGACTGTCCTTGTCCTTGACCCAGAGATAGTCCGGCACCCAGTCGATCAGCGACTGCAACGACATTCTTGCTTCCACCGCCGATTTTGACGCCCGCAGTTCGGTAACGTCTTCATGGCTCGAGACCCAACCGCCGCCCGGCGTGGGCTCGTGATCTATCCGGATGGTCCGGCCATCGCCGAGAGCGGCCTCCCATGTCTTGGCCTCTGCGCCGGAGTTTATTTTGGCGCACCATTGCAAATAGACGCGGGGAGGCAGCGGACAAGTGCCTGCCTCAAACCGCTTCTCGACCACCTGCTCGAAAGTGATGCCAGGCCTCAGGTCTTTGGCCGCCAAATGGTAGATTTCCGCGTAACTGCGGTTGGCTATGACGAGGCGCTGGTCCCCGTCGAAGAAGCAGACGCCGATGGGGATCTTGTCCAGCGCCGTTTGCAGGTGCCGGTTCCGGGAGGTCAGTTCCTCGACAAGAAAGCTGAGGTCTTGGCTGGCGTCGAGCGCCGCGACAGCCAATCCGGCAACCTGGGGAGCCTTGGTGCCGTCGACGCCGACCCGGCGAGAAGTCTGCGACTTTTGCATGACTGACCTTTCAGAGCCCGGTGCAGAATGCGCCATTAGGGGCGCCGCGGACGGCACATCAGGCTAAGCACCAAGTGTCAATTTGGCATAAAAGATGTGTATCAGTCCGCACGCGCCGCCAAATAGTACTTAAGTCATGGGGGGGAATAATTTGGACATCCGCAGTCCACCTGCGAGACTATTGTCCTTGGAGGTGCTGCCAGACAGATACAATTCCCGACGCGTTTCTCCGGCAAGTTGCGAATTCCGATCCGGCAACGCCGGCCAGAATGTCGCGCGCCGGCTTGACCCAAAGCGGATCGAGGCGCCGCCGCGCGGGCGCGGACGCTTTTTTCAGCCCGCCGCGCGGCGCGGACCGCGGCTCCGGCTGTTGACCATGCCGGCCGCGACCTTGCGCTCTTGCGCTTCGATCCATTGCAGTAGCACGGAGCGGCGGGCGCATAGCACCGAGCCGAGCCGGAAGACCGGAAGCCGCGAGTGCGCCGCCAGGTAGTAGACTTTCCTTCTGCCGCCCGGCGCTCCATACAGGAACTCCGCGATCGAATCCGCTCCGCGCAAGAGATCGCTTCCCAATCCGGTGTCGGTGTTGCCGTTCATGTTGCCGCCTTTCCCGTAGGTAGAGGTGAAGATGGCGGCAGTCTTATTCGGTGTCGCATAAGTAATTCCAGTGTAGAGTCAGGCATTACAAATCTTTCGCGGATAATTGTTGGAACTTTTGCTTCGCCAACAATTTCCGGATCGCAAATACATACTCGTGCGTGGCGGCGCAGTGACTTTTCGACGGATATTTGGCTAAGTGCGGCGTCCCCATCGCTTCGGACGACCGTGCTTTCGAGACTGCCATCAGGACCGGCGTGGTGCTGTTTGCCAACGATTCGGTTCGGCGGACGAAGCCGTTCTATTCGCTGCCACCCAGGGCCGGGCGCGCACGCAATACGGACCCTGCCACGCGCTCTCCCGATCCATCGACCTACGGTTGAAGGACATCCTCTCCGCCATGAGCGTTGAGAGGGGGTGCTCGCGTGCCCGACGACGAGCAGCTACTCGACATGCTTGGCGATGAGGAACGCGACACCGCTTGGGCGGACGCAGGGTGCGGCACGATGTTATTCACGATCTTTTTGTCGGAATCCAATTGACCGGAGCCACCTAACACTCGGGCAAGGATAGCAAATTGTCTGTCCACACGCGGTCCCGATAAGTCCGCACATACTTGGTTCCGCGCTCGGTCACTGCAACGCCGACCTGGGCTTGGCTTCCTGCGTGATCGCGTACAAATGCGACCCCGCTTTGGTGCTTGATCCAGTCATAAAGCTGAATTCTTGTCGACGTGCCGGACGTGCCGTCCAGTTCATTAATCCAGCCGAGACTGAAAATGGCCGTGTGCGAATTCTCGTGGTTCCCGCTGTCCTTGCTTATGCATGTGATTCGAATCGACATGGCACTTCCTCCTGCCCCGGAAATATTCAGCGACTGCTCCGGGCAAAGCAAATGGAAGTCGCGCCCTTTTTGGTGCGCCGCGCTCTGGGCGCTGCTTTAGCCCTGTTATTGGACCGGACCGCCAGCGCTTCAAGCCGACGATTGACTGCGGACCTGATCTTGACAGCGGTTAAGCTGCATCCGGCCGACTTTCATTCAGGGGACCGCCGCCTGACGCATAGGCAGAAGCCTGCCGGTACGATCTCAAGCCGCAGCTGACTCAAGCTGCGTTCGCGCCGCCTTCTGTCCTCCTGGGCGCTTCTTCCCTCCAGCCTGATCCGCCACGGCGGTCTCTCGATAATGCCGAAGCTGCGCCGGGGCGCGGGTGCTGCAAGGCATTCGCCTCGGCTTTCGGCTTTGGCCGGCCGCCCTCCCTTTGGTCGGGTTCCGCACCCGCTTATTCCCCGTCGCCCTCTTTCGGCATCGAGACCGCCACTTCCGGCGGCTCGCACCGAAGGAGAGACAAATGCCCAAGAGCGAAACCGCACGCCGCGACATTCACGCCGAAATCACCAGCCAGCTCATCGCCGCCATCGAAGCCAACCCCGGCCAGTTCACCTTGCCCTGGCGCAAGAACGCCGGGGCGCTCCACATCCCCGTCAACGCCCTCACGGGCAAGGCCTATAACGGCATCAACATCGTCAGCCTCTGGGTCGCGGCCGAGGTGCTGGGCTACACAACACCGATCTGGGGGACCTACCGCCAATGGCTCGAGCGCGGCGCTCAGGTCAGCAAGGGCGAGAAATCCTCTCTCGTCGTTTTCTACAAGGAATACGAGAGCGAGCCAGATCCCGAGGACTCCGACGATACCGGCAAGCGCCGCGTCGCCCGGGCTTCCCACGTGTTCAATGCCAGCCAGGTGGATGGCTTCGAGCTTCCAGCCTCTCCCGAGCCGCTCGGTCCTGTCGAGCGCATCGCGGCTGCCGACCGTTTCGTGACCTTGACCGGCGCTAAGATCGAGCATGGCGGGGACCGGGCCTATTATCGCCCCTCAACCGACCACATCCAGATGCCCGAAGAAGGTCTATTCGTCGGCACTATGACGATGACGCGCGACGAAGGCTACCACGCCACGCTCGTGCACGAACTGATCCACTGGTCCGGAGCCGAGCACCGTCTCAACCGCGAGATGGGCAAGCGCTTCGGCGATCAGGCCTATGCCGCCGAAGAACTCGTGGCGGAAATCGGCGCGGCGTTCCTGTGTGCGGAGCTCGGCATCACGCAGGAGGTTCGTCCCGATCACGCACAGTATCTGGCGAATTGGCTGAAGCTGCTCAAGGACGACAGCAAGACGATCTTCACCGCCGCCGCGCGGGCTTCCGAGGCTACGCGGTTCCTGCGGGGCAGCGGAGGCTCGTGACCTCGGCCAACCTCCAGCTGCGTTTATGCGAGCCAGTTTTGTATTGCGTCCCCCGAATTGAGGGCAATTCCGCCGCACCGACAGGACGACGCCAGGCTAGCGATGCCCGGCAGCGACTTGCGCCTTGAGGGCGGTGATTTCCGTCCGCAGTTCGGCGATAGCAGCGGCGTCAGCCTCGTGCGCAGAGTGGAGATTGTCGTTGTCGGCTTTCACTTCCTGAATCGCTTTGACCAGCCGCCACGGGTTGGGCGCATCGACGGAATAGATGCCGTCATCCTTGCCCAGATGCACCATGTCGGGATGGGTAGGCAGCATTTCCTGCGCGATCACGCCGGTGTGGCGAGAGCCGTCGGCTTTCATCGTGAAGTCGCGGATGCGCATATCCGACAGCCACGGCAGCGCAGGCGTTACGGTATCGACGATGTCTTTTTTAAGCCTGCGGTCGGAGGTACAGGTCCATGTGATCGTGATCGGCGTCATCGTGCAGTAGCCGGTGCCGTTCTGGAACTTGACGACGATGGCAGCTCCGGTCGAGGTGTAGACGTGCAGCGGCGCGCCGACGGTCGCCGTTCCGATGCCGACGTTGCCGCTATTCGCGAGGAAAAGCGGCGTTACCTCCGTGGCCGAGCTACCAGCAGTGCCGCTGGGCGCAACATAAAACTGCATTCCAGTACTGAACAACTGTATATGCCCTGCCGCCGCCGTACTGTCATAAATCCACCCACTGTTATAATGTTCGTTGAAGATCAGCGTAGATGGAGCTTCAATAGCACCAGAAACACTCAAAACATTTTGTGGATTCGTCGTCCCGATGCCGACGTTGCCGCCCGCGGGGTTAAGCGCCAGATTGGACGTTGCAAATGCGGAAGTGACCCCTTGTATGGCGGGAGCGGTGCCATATGCAGCCTCGTCGGTCACGTAAACGCCGGAGTGCGATCCGGACGAATAGCCAAACACGCTCTCGCCAACGACATGGAGTTTCTGGGCCGGCGACGTCGTCCCGATGCCAAGGCGGTTGTTGGTATCGTCCCAGAAGAAGCTGGCGTTGTCTTGCGAATAGACGCCCGACGCGCCGGCGAAAATCACGCTGCCCGCGGTGAAGGCCGTTGCGGTGCCGCTGCCGCCGTTACCGACCGGCAGCGTGCCGGTGACCGCAGCGCTTTGCGCGAGGTTCACTTGGCCGAAGGCCGGGACGCCCGAGGCGCCCGCGACAAAGACGTTGTATTGGGAGCCTGCGGCGGTAGCGATTGCCGCACTGGTGCCCTGGCCATACAGGATGCCGTTGGTGGTAATGCTGGTAAGGCCGGTGCCGCCGTTGCCGGCGCCCATGGCGGCGGTGGTGCAGGCGATCTGGGTGCCGCTGGTCGCGGTGCAGAGATCGCCGGTCGTCAGCGTGCCATAGGCTACGGCACTGCCGCCCATGCTGATCCAACTGGCGCTGTTGCAGTAGTACATCTGGCTGTTGGTCGAGCTGTAGATCACGTCCCCGGCGCTGCCGGGCGGCGAACTGCAGGCCGCACTCGCGGGCAAGGGGGCCAGGAGAGCGAGGACGAGGGTGACCAGCGCGCGCAATGTTCCGTTGCGGGTCATTTGGGCGACAACGTCGTCGTGGGGATGTTGACCGCCTTCACCTCGGAGCGCTGCTTGAGCGGCGCATCCGCCCGCATCCTGCGCAGTTCCTCAAGCAGGCAGCCGAGCGCCGCATGGTCGGCCGCTGGCTCATTGCCGGCGAAGAGCCGTTGCGCCTCGGCGAGCGTGTCGGCATGGGCAGCGCAGCCAGCAGTAGTTCCGGGTGCGGGCTCCACCGAGGCCGCATAGGTCGGGCCAGACAATAGAACCAGGCCCGCTGACAGGATGAGAGATGTTCGCAACCGCATGACAACCTCCGCAACAGAGAGAGCCACCAAGGGGTTAGCCTTGGTGACCGGAGGTTCAAAACCGCTCTCAAAGAAACAGCGCGGCGCTCCTTAGCGCGAACGCTTGTACACGCAGCGCCGCCCTCCGGTCCTAGGACCGAAAGGCGGCATCTGTTGAAATCACCAGCATGACCGACCCCATTGAACAACTCGCAGCCGCAACAACAACGCTTTGTGTGTGGCGAGTGCTAATCGAGATTGTTCGCTGAAGAATCGGACATGCTTCTGACTCCTTACGACAAAGATGCCCTGGCCGCTTTGAGAATAGAGGTTTTGAAGCCTCGTCAGCAGAACATCCGCCAACCACTCGATGATGCTTAAACTTATCTTTACAGTCAACAGTCGAGTTTCGATGAATTAATACTTGAAGCGACGCTGGTTGTGGCCATTGCAAATTGTCAAAGTGACTTGTTAGGGGCCTACCGTTTGCCCGCGGCAGACCGTCGTGGCGATGGAAGACGGCAGCCATTCGGTTCCTCGCCAGCCCTCCCGGTCGTCCTCGAATAATGCCCGGTTATGCCGGGGCGCGCGGTTCAGTCAAAGCCGCTCGCTTCCGCGCCTTCGGCTTGTGCAGCAGCGCGCCCCCGAGGGGGTCAGTTCCTGAGCTTTGGACAGCCCCGCTTCGACGCCCCGGCCTGCAACGGGCATCGAGGCCGCCAACGGGGCGGGCTCAAAACGAAAGGAACTCATCATGGCTACCAAAGAAACTTCCAAGCGCCCGACCCACTACCTGTACGCGGTCACCAAGCGCTCCGACTCCGACAAGGGCTTCTGGACCCGCATCGGGGCAGCCTGGCCCAACAGCGACGGCAAAGGCTGGAACATCAGTCTCGACCTTCTGCCGGTCAACGGCGCCGACATCGTCATGCGCGAACCCAAGGAAGACGAGGTGTCGAAATGAAGCTCCTCACCGAGGCGCAACGCGCACAGCTCCTCGACAACGGCCGCCGTCAGGCGGCCGTTAAGGGGACCCCCGACGAACTCGACCTGTGGCCCGTCGTCAAGCTGTTCAACCCGTGCGGGGCCGGCACCTGGCTCCTCACCGAGATCGAGCCTGAAGACGAGGACATCGCCTGGGGTCTCTGCGATCTCGGCATGGGCTTTCCCGAGTTTGGGACCGTCAGCCTCACTGAACTCGGCGAGTATCGTGCCCAGTTCGGTCTCGGCATCGAGCGAGACCTGGGATTCAAACCCCGCGGGCCGGCCTCGGCCTATATGGAGGCGGCGAGCGATTCCGGCCACATTGTCGAGAACATCCCGCAAGGGGAGGTTGCCGACTGACCGGGGTGGAGGCCCGCTTCGGCGGGCCTCCATTTCCGCTCTTTACCGGACATTGCCAGGAGTTCCGGCTGCCTTTGCGACGACGCGGCGCTAGGCTTGCGCCATGGCCATCGTCGTCCGTCGTCCACAGGTTCGAAGGGTTCGAGTTGCCGCGCGTGTGGTTGCCCGCCCGGCATTCAGGGCACGCGCCGACATACAAGTCTCGGCGCGACAGCCGGCTGCCGCCCGCTTCGACGCGCCGCGGCAGTTGCCTGATTTCCGACCCGACCCGTATGTCGACTACGGCCGTCGCCTTACCGACGCGGGCGGCATAGCGATCACCTACAAGGATATCGACGAGCGCTTCCGGCATACCCTCTGGAGGCTCTTCGCTTGGTCATGTGCGACGGGGTTCGAGGCGTGGTTTGTGGTCCAGCATTCGCCGGTGGCAAATGTCTGGGTCAGAGCGGCGTGCCTGCTCGCCGCCGCCATCGTCAACTGGTTGATCGTGGCCAAGCCCGTCGAAATCTATCGCACCGTCGAAATCCGCCCCGACTGCATGATAATCGAGGGCACTGACATCTTCTGGTCGCGCTTCATGGAAAATGGCTGGCCCCAGTTCCAGGCCGGGCCGGATGGCAGCCGGGCGTTGTGCGGAATCTATGGCACGCGCTTCGTCGAGTTCCTCACCGTGCGCAAAACGGATGCGACCGATCAGTTCGACCGGTCGCTCGATGTGTTCGCAGCGCACTTGCAGGACGCCATGAAGCAGCTGTGGATTGGGAGACGCTGACCGAGGTTCGAGGCAGCGATTTGTCCTCTGAAACGATCCGAACCACAGCTGCTTTGTTCACGCTGCGGGGCAAGAACCTCGGTCTGCTCGGGGCCCCGCCCGCCTCATGGTTTTCATAAGGCAGTAACAGTCGACAATCTCCCGGGCACCATTAGGCACCTTCCTAAGGCTATTGCGGCCTGACGGTCGTTTGAGGTCGACCATCGGCGATGGCGATAGGATTTCAAGAACATTCACCGACCACTCGACGACCGGAAGCGAGGTCCGCCAAACGCCAAACAACTGGGTTATGTCGGCCCCAACCGATCGAGCAGCGCACCAAGCAGGGTTCGGCGCTGGCGCAGTTCGCTCAGATGTGCCGCAGACAGTGCCGCCAGGATCGACTCTGCCTTGACGGTAAGGAATATCTCCACGCGGCGGCGATCGACCGCGCCATGACGTCGTTCCAGCAGCTCCGCTGCGGCCAGCCGGTTTACCAGCTCGAGCGCACTGTGTGGGCGCAGTTGCAGATCGGCCGCCAGCTCCCCGACGCTCAGCGGCTGGCCCGCGCCGCGGATCGCCAGCAGCGCCTGATGCTGCTGAGGCGTCAGACCGGCAGCCTGCGCCGCCGCTTCGCTGAAACTGAGGAACTCGCGCAGGCTGCGCCGGAACGCGGCCAAGGCGGCATATTCGGCGTCACTGACGGGACCGTCGATCATCTTGATTTACATCGTATCACGATATAACTGGCGTCACCTTCCTGCTTCCCACGGATCGCTTCGATGCTCAATGCCGAACACCGCCCGGGCGTACTGCCGCGATTGGGCGACTTCACCACGGATCGCCGCGTCTTCCTGCTCATAGGCATGGCGCTGATCGTCGGACTTGGCGGCACGGTCGCCGCCTGGGTATTGCTCAAGCTCATCGCGCTCTTCACCAATGCCATCTGGTTCGGACAGGTCAGCACTGCCAGTGCAAGTCTGGCCGGCGTGCGCCCCTCCTGGTGGGTGGTCGTCGCGCCGGCGCTGGGTGGGCTCTTGATCGGGTTGATGGCGCGCTTCGGCAGTGAGGCCATTCGCGGGCATGGCATCCCCGAGGCGATCGAGGCCATCCTGATCGGCGGCAGCCGGATGAAGCTGAAGGTCGCCCTGCTGAAGCCGCTTTCCTCCGCCATCTCCATCGGCAGCGGGGGTCCTTTCGGGGCCGAGGGCCCGATCATCATGACAGGTGGCGCGATCGGATCGCTGCTGGCGCAATGCGTTCACCTCAGCGCAGCCGAGCGGAAGACGCTGCTGGTGGCCGGTGCGGCGGCGGGCATGACGGCAGTGTTCGGCACCCCGCTCGCCGCGGTGCTGCTGGCGGTGGAGCTGCTGCTGTTCGAATGGAAGCCGCGCAGTCTCATCCCAGTGATCGCCGCGGCCCTGGTCGCTGCCGGTTGCCGACCGCTGCTCATCGGGTCGGGTGCACTTTTTCCCTACACGGGAAACGCACTCCTGCCATGGTGGGGCCTGGCGGCGTGTTCGGGACTCGGCCTGCTCATCGGCCTCCAGTCCGTATTGACGACGACGCTGCTCTACCGGGCCGAGGATGCGTTCCAGAAGCTGCCCTTCCACTGGATGTGGTGGCCCGCGCTCGGTGGAATTGCGGTGGGACTGGGTGGCCTGGTCGATCCTGCCGCAATGGGTGTCGGTTACGACGCCATCGGCGGACTGCTGTCGGGTAACCTCGCCATCGGCGCGGTGGTGACCCTATTGGTCATCAAGTCCGTGATCTGGACCATATCGCTTTCCTCCGGCACTTCGGGCGGCGTGCTGGCGCCGCTGCTCATCCTGGGCGGCTGTAGCGGCTGGCTTCTCGGTCATCTAATGCCCGGCGGCGATCCATCGTTGTGGGCATTGCTGGGGATGGCGGCCATGATGGGTGGGACGATGCGCGCGCCCCTCACGGGTGTGATGTTTGCCTTCGAGCTCAGCGGCAACAGCGGCGTGCTGCTGCCGCTTCTGGCAGCGACCACGGCCGCCTACGCCACGACCGTCCTCCTGCTCAAGCGTTCCATCCTGACCGAGAAGATCGCCCGTCGCGGACGCCACCTCAGCCGCGAATACATCGTCGATCCCTTCGAACAGTTGCGGGTCGCCGACGTGATGGTCACTGCGGTCGATACGCTCCCCGTGGATATGACTGTGGATGACGCGGTAGCGCTTTTCACCGACGGAGCGCATCGGCACAAGTCCTACCCTATCGTCGACCGGACGCGACGGGTGGTCGGCATGGCCTCGCGCGCCGATGCCTTGCGCTGGGATGGCGAGGCACCGCACGACGACGCGACGCTCTTCGACGTCATCTCGGACAGCTCGCCGACGGTCGTACATCCGGACGACATCCTCGGTCGTGCTGCCGACCTGATGGTTGACAAGGACGTCGGACGCCTTCCGGTGGTCGATGCTCGCGGCCAGCTGGTGGGCCTGGTCGCCCGCAAGGACCTGCTGCGCATCCGCGCCGTCCGAAAGGCCGAGGAGACCGAGAGGCGGTCGTTTATCGGCCGCAACGGGGGCTCCCCGTCGCGCGTTTCCGAGTCCAACCCCTCGTAGGCATCCAACTGGGGCGGGCGCTTACCGAAGATGGCAGCGGTGGTCGTCGCCATAGTAGTCTGTGTAGGTATCATACTGCGGATCGTAGGAGTCACCGTAGGCGCGGAAGCAGCTGCGCACGTGGCGCCTCCATGCGAAATCGCCATCGTATCCCGGATCGACGTACCCGTGCGGAGCAGACCCAGCAACCGCGGCGCCGGCTGCGAATCCCAAAAATCCGCCTAGTAGGCCGGCTCCGACAGCGTCTCCGGCGGGATCGGCCAAAGAAGGGGTCGCCGTCAGCGAAATGGCCGCAGCGAGAGCGGTCACAACAATGATTGGAAATTTCTTGTTCATGTGAGGCACCACCATTTTGTGTCGGCGCAGCATCCGCCCCGCCAGCTGAATGCGAGATGAATGAAGTGGCCGGGCGGGCAAGCACAACGCGGCAACTGCATCTTTTTCCTCAACCGATCTCCCATCGATCAGGCGGCATCAGTTCCCGGGCAGGGATTGGCCGGCCTTCTATACCATTCCCCCCTATGCTAAAGGAGGCGCATGAGCCATACAATTCGCGACAAGAACAAGCTCCTCGCCCGCGTCCGCCGCATCAAGGGCCAGGTGGAAGCGATCGAACGCGCGCTGGATGCGGAGCGCGAATGTGAAGAAGTCCTCCACCTCATCGCCGGCGCACGCGGCGCCATGGCTGGGCTGATGGCAGAAGTCGTCGAGGATCATGTCCGCGAGCACCTGGTCGATGCGGAAAAGCACCCCGGCGCGCTGAACTCAGAAGCCGTCGAGCAGCTGCTCGAAGTTGTCCGAACCTACATGAAGTGACCCATGAACCCCGCCGCAGCTCCCCACTCGCATGTCTTCCTTGGCCAGGGGCACGACGCCAGTGAACGCCGAACCTGGGTGGTTATCTGGTTGTGCGGCTTCATGATGGTGGCCGAAATCGTTGGCGGCTTGTACTTCGGGTCAATCGCGCTCGTCGCGGACGGTCTGCATATGAGCACGCATGCAGGCGCCCTGCTTCTGGCGGCTCTAGCCTACACTTATGCCCGCAAGCACGCGACCGACGACCGCTTCAGCTTCGGCACCGGCAAGGTCGGCGATCTCGCCGGTTTCAGCAGCGCCCTCATCTTGCTGATGATTGCCTTGCTGATCGGCTACGAGGCGGTCACCCGGTTGTTCGCCCCGGTGGCAATCCATTTTGGCGAAGCGATCCCTATCGCCGTGCTCGGCCTCGGGGTCAACGTCGCCAGCGCCTGGTTGCTCAGCGGCGGGCCCCACCATCATCATGGCCTCGGACATGATCACGGGCATGACCATGGGCATGACGAAATGCGTCTCGTCGAGACCGCGCGCGGATTGGTCCGGCTCGAGATATTCGAGGATGGCGTGCCGCCCCGCTTCCGCCTGCGAGCCCTGGACATTGCGGCGCTCGATGACGCGCCGGTGCTGGTAGAAACGGTCCGCGCCGACGGCAGCCGCCAAAGTTTCGCGTTCGACGAGCAGCAGGGCTATCTCGAATCCGTCGATGAAATCCCTGAGCCGCACGAATTTACGGCCAACCTTCAGGTGGGAGAGCACTCCTACCCGCTGACCTTTACCGAGTATGTTCACGGCAGCGCCGCGCACCAGGACAACAACATGCGTGCCGCGGTCGTCCACGTCATGGCCGATGCAGCGGTTTCGGTGCTGGTCATCATCGGCCTGCTGCTGGCACGCGCTTTCGGCTGGCTCTGGATGGACCCGGTGGCCGGCATCGTCGGTGCCTGCGTGATTGCAAGCTGGTCGTATGCGCTCATCCGCGACACGGGCGCCATCCTGCTCGATATGACCGCAGACCGTGGTCTCGCGACCAAGATCCGCGCGGCGGTCGAACGCGAGGGCGACAAGCTGGCCGACCTGCACCTCTGGCGACTTGGCCCGGGACATCTCGGCGCAATTCTTGCGGTCAAAACCAAGGCGGAGGAGCGTCGGTCGGAGTTCTATCACGCGCGCCTGAGTGCCTTTCCTGAGCTGGCGCACGTCACGGTCGAAGTCGATAGGCTGGCAGCGTAGCGATGTCCGAGGAGGATAGCGAAGACCTTCGAAACGCCGCCGTCCGGCGTGTAGTGGCGCTGGTTGCGTTCCTTAACCTCGCCTACTTCGGCGTCGAGTTCTCAGTCGCGCTGAACATCAAGTCGGTGTCGCTGTTTGCGGACAGCATCGACTTCCTCGAGGATGCGTCAGTCAACCTGCTCATCCTGCTCGCCCTTACATGGTCAGCCCGAAACCGCGCCCGGCTCGGTATGGCTTTGGCTTTCATCCTGCTGCTGCCTGCTCTTGGTACGATCTGGGCGCTGGTGGGGAAATTTACGTCACCGTCCGTGCCAGAGCCGTTCACCCTCTCGGTGACCGGCGGCGGCGCTCTGATCGTCAATCTCTCTTGCGCCCTCATGCTGGCGCGGATCAGGCATCACGCGGGGAGCATCACCCGGGCCGCCTTTCTGTCCGCACGCAACGATGCAATTGCGAACGTGGCAATCATCGCGGCAGGCTTGGTTACTGCGCTGACCGGCTCGATCTGGCCGGATGCAGCGGTCGGTATCGGGATCGGCATCATGAATATCGATGCCGCGCGCGAAATCTGGGAAGCGGCGCATGAAGAGCATCACAACGCAGCGGCCTGACCGCGACCTTTCCCTGGGGTATGATTGACGGACGTCAACGCACCGCCAGTTGGGCTGGCTACCCTGATGCCATGAACCAGACGCTCCCGCCTTCCGATGTATCGAACGGCAATTCGGCCCCGGGCTCAGTAACGACGCGCGCGCGTCTCGCCGCATGGGTTGCCGCCTTGCCCGGGCAGGAGGTTGCGCTCGTCGCCATCGGCGCTTGGTCTTGTCGCAGGCTTCGCCCTAACTCAGCTCGGCTGGCAAGCCGTGGGCTCATGGACTTGGGGCCTTGCTACCCTCCCTGTCCTTGGCGTGCTGATCTTCGAGATTGCCAAGTCGCTGCCGCAGGGAAAGATCGGACTCGACATTCTGGCCGCCATCTCGATGACGGCCGGTCTGGTGCTTGAAGAACCACTTGCCGCAAACGTGGTGGCGCTCATGTATGCGGGCGGCCAGCTGCTGGAGCGCTACGCCGAGGGCCAGGCCCGGCGCGAAATGACTGCCCTCCTCGGTAGGGTGGCCAAAACGGCCATGCGACACGAGAGCGGCGGTTTGAAAGAAGTGCCGATCGACTCCCTTCAGCCCGGCGACAGGATTCTGGTGCGGCATGGCGAGGTGGTGCCGGTCGACGGGACGGTCGCCAGCGGCCCCGTAAGTCTCGACGAGTCGGCCCTTACCGGTGAATCGCTACCCATCTCGCGCGCCGCGGGCGAGGAGCTGATGAGCGGATCGACGCTCCTGGGCGCGGCGTTCGACCTGGTGGTCCTGCGACCCGCCGCAGCGAGCACATATGCCGGCATTGTCAGGCTCGTGGAAGGCGCCCAACAGAGCAAGGCGCCGATGTCGCGGCTCGCTGATCGTTACGCCCTGGGGTTTCTGGTCATCAGCCTCGCCCTCGCGGCATTGGGTTGGTACATTTCCGGGGAAGCCCACAGGGCTCTCGCGGTCTTGGTTATCGCTACCCCCTGTCCCTTGATCCTCGCGGTTCCAGTCGCCGTTATTTCGGGCATATCCAACGCCGCCAAAAAGGGCGTCCTGGTGAAGGACGGCGGTACGATGGAGCGGCTGGGGCAGGTACGAACCGCTGTGCTCGACAAGACCGGCACGCTCACCTACGGCGTTGCGCGAGTAACCGGTGTCGTAGCAGCTCCCGAGCTTCAACCCGACACCCTCTTGCGTTTGGCGGCCTCTCTCGATCAGGCGTCGGGGCACGTGGTTGCTCACGCCCTCGTTGCCGAAGCAAAGGTCCGCTCGCTACCTTTGTCGGTCCCGACGGACGTCAGCGAGGTCGCCGGCGAGGGTATTGAAGGCTTAGTGGATGGGCATCGCCTGGTCGTCGGCGGCAGTGGCTATGTCAGGAAGCGTTGCGGTACGGGTGACCCTACCAGCTTCAGGGACGGTGTTGCCTCCGGCACAATGACCGTCGCGGTCGGGATCGACGGCGTCGCCAGCGGTCTCATCATTCTCGCGGACGAGGTACGGCTCGATGCGGCGCGGGTTCTGGGGCAGATGCGCACTGCCGGCGTCGAGCGGATCGTCCTCGCCTCAGGAGATCGGCGCGACGTCGCCTACGCCATCGGCGACAAGCTCGGGGTCGATCAGATTCTTTACGAGCTGTCGCCTTCCTCCAAGCTCGAAGCCATCGCAGCCGAACGCAAGAGCGCCATCGTCATGATGGTTGGCGACGGCGTGAACGATGCGCCCGCCCTCGCTGCCGCTGACGTTGGGGTCGCCATGGGCGCGCGCGGCGCCGCCGCGTCATCCGAGGCGGCCTCGGTCGTTGTTCTGCTCGATCGCCTTGAACCACTCGCCAATGCTATCGAAGTGTCGAAACGCACGCGTCGTATCGCTCTTGAAAGCGTTTTCCTTGGCCTGGGGCTATCAATCGCTGGCATGCTCGTCGCCACAGCCGGGTACATCGAGCCGGTCTGGGGGGCGCTGTTGCAGGAGGTCATCGACGTGGCTGTCGTCTTGAACGCGCTGCGGGCCTTGCGCTGATTTTGCAGATTGGGGGCCCTACGCTCGGCCGCCAGTCTTCAATTCCAATATCGTCTGTCTGGAGAGTGCCATGCTGACCGATGCCTTTGTTCCGCTGTTGACTTATCCCGACGCGCGCAACCGACCGCGATCAAGCGTCTGGTTGAATTCGCGCGTCCATTCGCAACGTCGCTCTCTTTCTGTGCGGCGGAGATCGTTCTGCCCGACATAAGCGGGCGCGTGGGAGCGAAGCTCGTCAACGTCGCTGGGTTGATCGCTGATGCCGAAGCGCAAAGCCGGGCGGCCGCCGAGGAGTTGGTAAGGTCAATCCCCAAGCAGTCCGGCATTGAGATCAGCCACAGCTCGGTCATTACGACCCTAGCCTCGCTCGACGACACCATGTCGGACCTTGCTCGCTGTCACGACGTCAGCCTAGTCCTGCTGGACTCGAAGAGCGACGACAAATGTACGCTGGCCGAGGCGCTGATGTTCGGGTCCGGCCGCCCCGTCATGCTGCTTCCAGAGTCCTTCAGTCGGGTCGGGCAATTGAACAAGATCGCTGTCGCCTGGGACGGCGGGCGCGCCGCGGCGCGTTCGATCAGCGACGCAATGCCTCTGATCTCTCGCGCGGAGCAGGTGACCGTGTTGGCATCCAGTGAAGACAAGCAAATCGATGCCGGGTCGGTCCCGGCACTGATGGCTTATCTGGCGCGCCATGGCGTCAAGGCGAGCTCACAAACAGTCGAATTGCAGACCGCAGACATTGGAATTGCCTTGCAGCGGGCGGCGGTCGCCTCTGACGCCGGGCTGCTGGTTATGGGGGCCTTCGGCCACAACAGATTGCGCGAGTTCGTCCTTGGCGGCGCGACGCGGAGCGTCATTGACGATCTGCGGATGCCGATCCTCATGTCTCACTGAATGAGACGGCGACCTCGGTGACGCCCGACCTGAGAGCTTTTTACCGGCAGTTTCGCCGCGGGGTCACAACCAATCCCTCAAGTGAGCATCTGTTGTTCGTGCTTGCCGGCGTGGCGATCCTGTCCGGTGGTTTCCTCGCGATCGCGGACGCGGTCCTCGATGGCGATACCCACGCCTTCGATGAGGCGGTTCTGCTCGCCTTCAGGGTCCCCGGGCATCCCGAATTGCACTTGGGCCCGCCCTGGATGCAGGACATGGCACGCGACGTTACCTCCCTCGGAAGCTTTCCCGTCCTTGGGCTAGTGACGGTCGCCGCCATCGCCTACCTGCTGTTCGTCAAGGATCGCTTCAATGCGGCCGTAATTGCCGCTGCAACGATCGGCGGCGTTGTCCTGAGCCAGACGCTGAAATCGGTCTATGACCGTCCCCGGCCGGACCTGGCGGCGGGCGCGCACGCACTTACGTCAAGCTTCCCCAGCGGGCATGCCATGCTGTCATCGATCGTCTATCTTTCGGTGGGAGCGCTCCTCGCGCGGGCCATGCCGTTACCCGCTGAGCGAGCCTTCACCATGGCATTCGCGCTGGCACTCACGTTGCTTGTCGGGTTCAGTCGCGTCTATCTGGGGGTTCATTATCCGACCGATGTTCTGGCGGGCTGGTCACTTGGCGCGGCCTGGGCGGCGCTGTGCCTGATCTCCGAGGCGCTGGTAACGAGAGTGCTGAGAGTTCGCAGGTAACGCTCTAGGACGACGGAACCGAGGCTCGATGCGACCGCCAGCGATCGGCAAGTTCATGGGCCGCGTCGATCTGATCCGGCGCCATCTTCAATTCGAGCGCCGTCCCGGCTTCCAGTGCCGCCCGTCGCAATTCCACATCGGTCGAACGTGCGGCAAGCTGAAACCACATGAGCGCCTCCACGTTGTCTCGCCTTACGCCCCTCCCATTGGCATAGAGCAGACCAAGATTTATCTGCGCAGCGGCGGAATCCTGATCTGCGGCCAGCCGATACCACCGGGCGGCCATGCTGTCGTTCTCCGGCACGCCTTCCCCGACATCGAACATGTAGCCGAGCATCTCTTCGGCGCGGATATCCCCGCCGAGCGCCAGAGGTCGCCACTCGACGATAGCCTTCTGAAAGTCCCCCGCCTCATAGGCCGCCATCCCCGCCGACCAATCAGCCTGCGCCGTGCCGATCGTTCCTGCCTGAAGGCCGACAAGCAACAGCATGGGTGCGGCGTGCCTGAGGCCGGCCCATCCCACAAATCGACAGCATTTGGCGCCGTAACGCGCCGACCCCTCGGCTAGTCCATTCGATTTAAGATCCAGAAGAACAGCAAGATCGCCACTGCCACGGCGACAACGGCGGTCAGCAGAAGAAGCTCGATCCACCAAAGAACCTCCGGCATTGCCGCTACCCGCGTCGGCGTTCACGAAAAGTCCCCTGACGCGGAGAAGGGCCGCGGAGCGAACCGGCCAGAACTGCTTCCACAAGTATCATCTGAGGCTTCAGACAGACGCGCCGAAGAGGCGCCCGACTCCCGCCGTGATGGCCATTGCCAAGGCGCCCCAGACCAGGACACGCAGCGTCGGCCGCAGGATGCCCGCGCCGCCGACGACCGCTCCGGCCGCACCGAGAATGCCGAGAAGTACGAGCGAGACGACCACGACGCCAACAGCCGCGATGTTCCCCGGCAAAATCCACGCGGCAAGGACCGGAACGACGGCTCCAAAAGTGAACGTCGCCGCCGAAGCCAGCGCTGCCTGGATCGGTCGAGCCGTAATCGTCTCCGAAATGCCGAGTTCGTCGCGGAGATGCGCGCCTAGCGCGTCTTTGGCCATGAGCTGGTCGGCGACCTTGAGAGCCAGCTCGTCATCAAGGCCCCGCTCGACATAAATATCTGCCAGTTCCCGCCGCTCGAAAGCCGGATCCTCCGCAAGTTCCCGCTTCTCGCGGGCGGTGTCGGCGCGTTCGGAATCCGATTGCGAACTGACCGAAACATACTCACCGGCCGCCATCGAAAGCGCGCCCGCAACCAGACCCGCCAGGCCAGCCACCAGAAGCGGCCCCTTCTCCGGCGTGGCCGCCGCGATGCCGACCAGAAGGCTGGAAACCGACACGATGCCATCGTTCGCGCCGAGAACCGCGGCCCGGAGCCAGCCGATACGTTCAACCGCGTGCCGCTCGTCATGCGTCTTCAGTCGGCTCATCACCATCTCCCGAGCAAGCGCAGCCCGCGCCTGTCTATGCGCGTGGCACCAGGGTAATTCCACCCGGTCCCAGGCAGCCATGGCGGATAATATACTCGTCCGCTTGCCGCCCCATGACGCAAGTCAATACAACGCCGCCGTGTACGCCCCTCGTTGACAAGCCTCACGCTTGTGGCACGCAGGCGCCAGACGTGCGCCGCGACGGCTGAACGCGGGGTATCGATGTCGCGGTCTGGTGCCGGGGTGTTTGCAAGACGCCATGAAGCCACTGGGGGTCGCCGGACGCTGAAGCGGCAAGGGCTCCTTGACAGTAACTCATCGGCCTAACGCTCGAATCCCTCACGGCAGACCGCGCGTTCGACGTTGCTTCCTTAATGATTTGTGAATGACGTACGCGGCCCCGAGGTGATTCGACTGTCCGGCGCGACACGGCGACTACACATTTCTGAACGCCACATGAACGCTACATTCAGAGCGGCGTAACGTGGCGGCGGTATAGTAAAATGCAACTTACGCCCGCTCGGGCCAACAGGGGATTAGACATATGAAAGCCGCAGCCGCCCTCACAGTTCTGGCGTTTGGTTCGCTCTTTACGACCGTTGCCCGGGCGGACGATATCTCGCTCGGCCAGCCGGGTTACGGCGGCACGGGCTGCCCAGGCGGAAGTGTTTCGGCAACGCTGAGCCCGGACGCAAAGTCGCTCAGCCTGCTGTTCGATTCCTACATTGTGCAGGCCGGCGGCGATAGCGGCGCCACCTTCGACCGCAAGAGCTGCAACATCGCGATTCCGGTGCACGTGCCGCAGGGGCTGTCGATCTCGGTCCTCGCCATCGACTACCGCGGCTACAACAACGTGCCCGCTGGTGCGAACTCGCAGTTCAGCGTGGAGTATTTCTTCGCCGGCACGCGCGGCCCGAGCTTCCAGAAGACCTTTGGCGGTCCCATTGACGCGAATTACCTGATCCACAACCAGCTCACCGCCCAGGCCGCCGTGTGGTCGGCCTGCGGTGCGGACGTGAACCTACGGACCAATTCCAACATCCGCGTCACGACCAAGAACGGGAAGCAGGCGATGGCCACGGTCGACTCCGAGGACGTCAACGCTGCGATCGTTTACCAGCTGCAATGGAAGAAGTGCTAAGCTTGTCGGCAGATTGAGTTTGCTGGGGCGGCGAGCAGCCGCCCCGGACATTGGGCGGGAGCGACCTTGAGGGCGGGATTTCCGGCGGCGGCTGTTCTGATTGTGCTTGCCACGGGGAGCGCCATTGCCGGGCCTGCCTGTAACCCTTCTTCAACGCCAGCCCCGGATGGGCGGTCGGGCTCGCTCCTCTTCAGCGATACCGTCGTGAGCGTCGCCGCCGCCATTCCGGCCAACAGCGCCACCTGCGATGCCTCGGTGGCGGTTGTCATCCCCAATGGGACGATCGGGGTCTACAAGGTCGACTCGCTCGGCTTTATCAATGAAACACCCGTTGCGACTTACAGCGTCACACGCGGCGGCGTGACGCAGACCGCGACGTTGCACGACAGCATCAACGACTTCGTCCCCGTCACCCAGTATTTCGGCAGCGGCCCGAGTTCGAGTTTCGATGGAACGTTCGCGCTCGACGTCTATGGGAGCGGCAGCGCGGGAATCGAAACGGTCGACATTCTCGCCGGCTACACCACGCTGTCCTCCGTGCAAGCCTCGATCGACTCGCTCTCGGCGGAGCGGACGTCGATCGTCACGCGGCTCAATGCGGCCGGCGACCTGCTCTCGGGCGGGCCCGTCGCACTCGGCGCCCCTAACTACCTGACGCAGTTCGGCGCGCACGGCTCGGACAGCTTCGGCCTTGGCGGGCATTACAATCTCGGCGGCGGATTCAGCATCACGGGCGGCATGGGCTTTACCGACCAATCCACCGCCGGCGCCAGTTTCGAAGCACCGCTGCTTGGCGCGTCGCTCGGCTATTTGCAGCCGGGCCCGGCGATGCTGCGTCCCTTTGCAAGCCTCGGCGTCACCGTGGCGCCAGGCCTCACATCGACTTTCTCCCGCCACTACTCGGACGGCACGCCCGAGGGGGAAGACATCGAAGAACAGGCGAGCGGCAATCTCGTCGGCCTCGACGCCATGGCTGGGTTACTGTTCGCCCCGTCGCCGGACGATGAAATTACCTTCTCGGCCTCGCTGACGCATGACTGGCTCGGCAGCGGCGGTTTTGCCGAGACGATCGGCGCCACCAATCTGTTTCCCGCCACGGTAGCGGGCGATACTGCCAGCTTCGACCGCGCGAGGGCCGCCATCGCCTGGAAGCGGGCGCTGGCGCCGGCCTGGGCGCTGACGCTAGGCGCGGCGCTGGGCGAAACCTTTGCCCATGACGGCGTCGCCGCCAACGTTGCGTTCGTTGGGCCCGTCGTTGGCGGCCCGGTCAACGACGTCTTCGCAGAGGCCGGGGTCCAGATCGATTGGCGCGTCAGCGGTGACGCCATCGCCAGCGCCTATGTGCTGGGGGCCGCCGGCACCCAGTCGGGGACACATTTGCAGGTCGGCGAGGCGTTCAAAGTCGCCTTCTGAGCCGGCCGCCGGGAGAGGATGAAGCCAATGACCCGTTTGAGCTGGATAGTCGCACTGGCGATCTGCATGACTTCCTCGCCCGTCTACGCGCAGGGCGGGCTCAGCCTGGGCCGACCGGCCTATGGCGGGCCAGGCTGCCCGCAGGGAACGGCGTCCGCGCAGCTCAGTGGCGACGGCAGCCTCAGCATAAGGTTCAGCCGCTTCAACCTCGCCGCCGGCGGCACAAGAACGTTCGACCGCAAGGCGTGCAGTCTCGCCATCCCGATGCGGGTGCCGGCTGGCCGAAGCGTTGCCGTGCTGTCGGTTTCCTACCGCGGCTTCAACGATCTGTCGGCGGGCGGCAAATCGACACTGAGTTTCGAGACGTTCATCTCGGGCGGGCAAGGGCCGGTCTTCACCCGCTCGTTCTCCGGGCCGGTGCGGGCAAGCTTTGCGACGCAACAGGCGGCGACGGCGTCCGCGTGGTCGGCATGCGGCGCCGCGGTGACGCTGCGGACCAATACCAGCCTCGAAGTCACGAGCGCCGGCGGACCCGTGGCAGCGAGCCTGCGCTCCCAGGATGTCGGGACCGCGATCCTCTATCGCCTTCAGTGGCGCAACTGCTGACGCCGGTTCCGTCGCTTCTCGCCGCCATTTGTTTATCGCGTGGCATGCCACTTTCCCACGCGTTGCGGGTCGGGGAGCGGCGCCAGTTCGCGAACGGTATATGGAGCATCGCCCGCTCCAGGGCTGGATGTGGCCTCGATGCGCTTGAGGGAGGTCAAGCGGTATCGGCATCCAGCTGTGCTACAAGGAGGCTGAGCTTATCCGCATACCGCCTGGGGCAGCGTCATTTCCATGGTTTCGGACACACAGCCCGCCTCGTCCGCCGATACCGGCCTCACCTCGGCCGAGGTCGATGCCCGGCAGCAGGCCGAAGGCTTCAACGAACTTCCGCAGGCCAACAAGCGCACCCCGATCCGCATCGTTCTCGAGGTTCTGCGCGAGCCGATGCTCGCGCTGCTGCTTGTGGGCGGCGCGATCTATCTCGTTCTGGGCGATCTGAGCGAGGCCCTTATCCTCGTCGGCTTCGCCAGCCTCTCCATTCTCATCACCGTCGTTCAGGAGTTGCGGACCGAACGGGTGCTCGAGGCGTTGCGGGACCTCACGAGCCCGAGGGCCCTCGTGGTCCGGGACGGTGTGCAGAAGCGGATTGCGGGCCGCGAAGTCGTCCGCGGGGATATCGTCCTGCTGTCGGAGGGCGACCGCGTTCCCGCTGACGCCAGGGTGATCGAGTGCCACGATTTGCAGGCCGACGAGTCCCTCCTTACCGGCGAATCCGTGCCTGTCCGCAAGTCCGCCGCCTCCAGTAATTCGGAGCCGGCACCGCGGCCAGGAGGCGACGCGCTGCCGTTCGTCTATTCCGGAACGCTGCTCGTGCGCGGCCGAGGCGTCGCGGAAGTAACGGCCATCGGCCTTAACAGCGAAATCGGCAAGATCGGTCAATCGCTGAGTACGCTGGAGGCCGAGCCGGCGAAGCTACAGGACCAGGTACGCCGGCTGGTGACCGTCTTCGCCATGGTTGGAGCCGCGGTGAGCCTGCTGGTCACCCTCCTCTACGGGCTGCTTCGCGGCGGCTGGCTGCAAGGCATCCTGGCGGGCATCGCCGTCGGGATGTCGATGCTGCCGGAGGAGTTTCCGGTCGTCCTCACCGTCTTCATGGCGATGGGCGCGTGGCGTATCTCACGGGCCCGCGTACTCACGCGACGCGCAGCCGCCATCGAGGCGCTCGGATCGGCAACCGTTCTCTGTACCGACAAGACCGGGACGCTCACCGAGAACCGGATGTCAATTGCCCAGATGGTCCTCGCCTCCAGCGAGCCCTGGCGCGCCGACGATGCTTCGGCGGTCACGGCGGCGTTCGCCGAGCTGCTGGAGTTCGGCATCCTCGCCAGTGTCGAGGATCCAGTCGATCCGATGGAACGGGCCTTTCATGAGCTCGGAAAGAGCGCCCTTGCGAACGACGGCCGGATACGGAAGCTCGACTGGCGACTGGTACGCGAATACGGTCTGCGTCCCGACCTGCTGGCCGTGTCCCACGTGTGGCGGACCGGCACGGACCGAGAGGATTATATCGTCGCGGCAAAAGGCGCGGCTGAAACCATCGGTGCGCTCTGCGATCTTGATGCCGCTCGGATGGACGCCCTCAAGACCGCGACCAACAGGATGGCCGACGAGGGCCTTCGCGTCCTCGGTGTGGCCCGCGCGCGTCTGGCAGCTCAGGCCCTCCCCGAGACCGCCCGGGGTTTCAACTTCGAGTTCCTGGGTCTCGTAGGGCTCGCCGACGCGGTGCGCGCAAGCGTTCCCGAGGCGGTGAAGGAGTGCCGCTCGGCAGGAATCCGGGTGGTGATGATCACCGGGGATTATCCGGCAACGGCGCGCGCCATCGCCCGCAAGGCCGGCATAGACGGGGACGATGTGATCGCCGGGGATGAGCTGGCGCACATGAACGACGCCACCTTGGCCGACCGGGTGCGGACGGCAACCGTGTTTGCGCGGATCATGCCCGAGCAGAAGCTGCGCATCGTGAGCGCCCTCAAGGCCAATGGGGAAGTGGTCGCCATGACCGGCGACGGCGTCAATGACGCGCCCTCCCTCAAGGCCGCCCATATCGGCATCGCCATGGGCGGACGCGGCACCGATGTTGCCCGCGAAGCGTCGTCCATCGTCCTTCTCGACGACGATTTTGGCTCGATCGTCAAAGCCGTACGTCTCGGTCGGCGCATCTACGACAACCTGCTCAAGGCGATGGGGTTCATCCTCGCCGTGCATGTTCCGATCGCCGGCCTCGCGCTTCTCCCCCTAATGTTCGGTCTCCCCATCATATTGGGGCCCATACACATCGCCTTTCTCGAAATGATCATCGATCCTGTGTGCTCGCTGGTGTTCGAAGCAGAGACCGAAGAAGACGACGTGATGCGCCGGCCGCCACGGGCGCCCGACATCCCGCTCTTCTCGTGGCAGATGATAGTCTGGGGCGTGCTCCAGGGGTTTGTCGCCTTTGCCATGGTGGCGGCAATATTCGTCGTCGCCTGGAGCCGCGGGATGCCCGAAGGCGAAGTGCGGGCGCTCGCCTTCTTCTCCCTGGTTCTGGCCATCGTCAGCCTCATCTTCGTCAATCGGTCCTTCAGCACATCGGTCGTTGCGGCGCTCCGACGACCGAACCGCACACTGGTCCTGGTCCTCGTCGGGGTAGTCGTCATGCTCTTCCTGACTCTGGTATGGCCCCTGCTTAGCGGGCTCTTCCATTTCGGGCCGCTGCATTGGGACGATCTGCTTCTCACGGTTGGGGGCTCCTTCGCCGTCCTCCTCATCCTCGAAGGCGGAAAGGCCGTGACAGGTCGAGGAAGAAACGCGTGATCGATTGCGATTGGCGTTAGGCGGACGCGCGCGCCGCCGCTCTCTGCAACGCCGCCCGCCTGATCTCCGCGACATCGTGATGTTCCAGCCGGATTGCCGCTGCCGGTGACTTGCCTTCCATCAGCAGCAGTTGCGTGAACCGCTCGCGCGAGAACGCCGTGCGCAGCTCGAAGGGCACTGAGAGGTTTTCGAGCCGGCGCGCGAGATAATCGAGCGTGGCCTGATCGCCGTTGGCGAAGCACTGGATGAGACCCGCATTGCCGAGGAACGTCTCCCAGCTGTTGTTGTAGTAGCGCCGCAGCTGCGTGACGTCCTGGAGCACGGCCCAGAGCTTGACCCCGAAACCGGGGAAGTACGCAGCCGCGCGCTCCATGATTTCCATGTGCTGGAGGGTGGCGAACTCCTCCATCATGAAAAGGATCGGTGTGCGGCCGCGGGGATAGGCTCCCATCTGCTCGAGCACCGTGCAGGCGAGCTGAACGACGAGGCGCAGCCAGCGGTAGTGGGATTCCATCCGGCCTACGGGCAGGCAAAGATAGATCGTCGTCGGCCGGTCGCTGCGCAGCGCCTTCAACGGAAAATCCGACCGCCGCGAGATATCGCGCAGCGGCAGGCTGTCGAGAAAGTCCGTCTGAGCCGCAGCCGTGGAGAAGATGCTGCCGCGCTCGTTTGGGGGCGTGGTGGCAAAGCGCCCGCCGATGGCCGCAAGGATGCCGCCGAAGCGGTCGCCCGCCTTCACCATCGCGCCCAGCAACGTGTCGACCGCAACCTTGTTCTCGGCAAAGAAGTCGGCGTCGAGCGGCAGGTCGCTCCCGTCTGGCGCCGTCTTCCTGACCGCGGCGACCAATCCGGGATGAGTCAGCGACAGCAGCTGCCGCACGGTGATGAGGTTGCGCTCCGCCATTGGCAGCGTCAGGGTCAGCAGGCTCACGCCCTGAAGCAGCGTCCGTGCGCTGGTGTTCCAGTGCTGCGACCGGCTATCGCCGTCGTCGACGATCAGCGCCTGCGCTATCGAGGCGACATCGTCGATGATGGTGTTGCGGTCCGGGTTGAGCTCCGCCAGCGCGTTGAAATGCGCGCTCGGCTCGCCGGATTGGCCGAACGGGTCGAGTACGAACACGTCGTGCCCCAGAGCACGACGCAGTCGCGCCGTCCGGGCGGAGAGTTCGCCCTTGGGATCGAGCACGATGGCAGAGCCCGGATAGAGATAGAGGTTCGGCTCGAGCACGGTTGAGGTCTTGCCGGCGCGGGCGCCAGCAATGGTGACCATCGGACGGTCATCGATATGGCCGATGAAGCGGTTGGCGAATTTGCCGAGGATGATCTGGCCGGGAACGAAGCTGTGCCCCGCCAGTTCGCGCGGCCGCATCCAGTAATTGACGGGCGGCCGGTCCCGCTCGAAACGGGGCACCGGCACGCCGCGCGGCAGCACGCGTCCGTAGAGGTCGCTGCTGCGGGCATCAAGCGCGGGGATGCCGAGATGTTGCTCGGTACGCGCCAGCGGCGCCGGCGTTGCCCACTTCTCGCGCTCCGACTTCTCAAACCACTTCATCGTCCGGCTCCTCGGTTGCGAGGAGCTTACGTCCGGCGCGGTCAGTGCGGTGCGGAAGGTTTGGGAACCTCTGGCAATCGGGCGTGCCGCAGTATTCGCCGCGCTGGAAACCGCGCCGCCAAGCGAAGAGAGTGAAGCGGTCACCCGCTTCGGGGTTGGGGCATTGTGGGCCGGTCGCGGCCTCATTGCGTCAAGGCGCGCTTGCCACCCGTAACGCAAAGAAACCGCTTTGACTCGACCTTGCGTTCAGGGGAGCTTGTTGCTGAAGAGGCGTCCGAATTTCTTTCGATGCCAACCGCTATAGCTATCGGGGGGCGATTGCGCGATGTAAATTGCGACCGGTAACAACGCGAGGACACGATGCGTCACTGGTTTACTGCTGCCGTACTTGCTCTACCCCTGATCGCCGTTGCGCCTTTGGCGCAGGCTGCCGGGTTCGAAAACGTCGTGCTGTCGACCGTGAAGGACGCGGCCGACAACATGGTCACCTTCACGACGAACACGCCCATTATCTATCTGTCGGCTGACCTCGTCGACGTGGCCACATCGTCCAAGGTGACGGTTGCGTGGGTGAGCGTGGACTCGCACGGCGCGGCGCCGCCCAATTTCGTAATCGCCACCGTTGATATCACGATCGACAACGGGCAGGACCACATCAACTCTGAAATGAGCAAGCCCACCAATGGCTGGCCCGTGGGGACCTATAGGGTCGACATCGATATCAATGGAACCGTGGCCAAGGCCGCTGATTTCGAGGTCAAGTAGGGTCAGGCCGAGAGCAAACTCGCGAAGGCTTGGGAAATCCGCCAGCGCTGGCCGTAGGAGGGGCCTCGATGCAAAAGACCGCGCTAATGAGTGCGCTTGTTGCACTGGCACTGTTGGGTCCCGTCGGCCCGACAGCTGCTCAGGATGACAGCGGCGGCTCAACAGACAGCGGAGCCGCAACCACGCCTGACGCACCCTCCACGGGCGCAAGCGCCGCGACACCACCTGCAGATCAAACCGCCGCCGCTCCAGCAGACGACAATGCGCCGGCCGTCGATGATGGCACGGCGAGCGACCCGGCAGCGGTAAGCGCGGCCCAATCCCAACTGACATGGAACAAGGAGTACCTCCAGGCACAAGCGGAGAAGGCGGAAGGTCTCAAAGACCTAGTTGCGGCAGTGTCAGCCATAAAGGGGCAGAATGGCACAGCTGCAGATGTTGCTGCCGTCGCGGCGGCAGAGGCTAGGATAAAGGCCGGAAACGATGCGATAGCGGCTCTGAACGCGAACCGCCCTAAACGTTGATCGGCAGGAAGCCCATCCTCACCGCCTAGCTGGTGCCGCCTGACACTTGTTGGTAGAGTCTTTGACAGCGAATTGGTCCCAACGCGGGTCTCCGAGGCACGTCCATGCGCAGATTGGCGGTATTGGCAACGCTGGTTGCCTTGTCGGGGTTCGCCCTTGCGGGCTCGGCTCTGGCTCAGGATGACGGCGGTGGCTCAGCGGACAGCGGGGCTGCAACCACAGCCAATGCGTCTGCACCGGCAACCGCCCCCGATACCCCGGCGCCGGCCGCCACCCCCGATGGTGCCGCACCCGATGATGCCACCGTCCTGGACGACGCGACGGCGGCGTCGTTAGGCTGCCCGGCAGGGAGTACCAAGGGTGCCTGCGCGGCCCTAACCAACACCGACCCCTTCGCAGCCGCGGCCGGAGACTGGAAGGGCACGTCGTATGACACCGCGCCGCCGCCGGGCACGGGCGCTACCGCCAGGATGGGCGCTGCGCGATAGGCGACTCCTCGCCCGACACTGAGGAGCGCGGCGACCGAGGTAGCGGCTGCCGTTCTCCTTGGCGGTCGTGATCTCCTTGTGCGCAAATGTCGTCGGTCCGACCAGCCTAAGGCGAGGCCGAGCGCACTCAGATACGCAACGCCACGGTCCAGGACGAACGCTTCCGCATACGTCCCGCGGCGATCTTCACCGACGCGGTCGTCGGCGTCGCAACAACGCCGCAAGATCGAAAAAGCACGTCCCAACAGGCTGCCCTCTGTCCAAAGCGGCCGTGAGCCCAAGCCTCGGCGTGGTCGGATTTGGGAACCTTCGGTAATTGAGCGTGCCGCGGTATGCGCCGCGATGGAAGCCACGCCGCCAAGCGAAGAGAGTGAAGCGGTCACCCGCTTCGATGTTGGGGCATTGTGCGGCCGGTCGCGGCCTCATGGCGTCAAGGCGCGCTTACCACCCATAACGCAGAGAAACCTGCGCCCAAGCGCGCAAGTTTCTTGCGTTCCGGGTCCCTGCGAAGCGGCCTTGACGCCGGCCGCGCCCGTCCGCCCAAAGCCCCAACGCTCACCCAACCACGGAGGACCATCATGAGGAGATTTTTGCGCGGCTTGTTCGGGAAGACCCGGAAAGAGAGTTCAGGCGAGACCGCTATCGGCCCGCGTCCCGGTCCGCAGTGGCGGCCCTATCGGGTGGTCGTGCGGGAACTGAGCCACCACGTCGCGGTGGTTCACGGATGGAGCCCTGAGCAGGTCGAGCGGAAGGCCTGGCGACTTTACGTGCGGCGCCAAGAGTTGCCGACAACGATGTGTACCGAAATCATCGAGTTGGACATGGAGGTGGAGGAGACCTCCTAGGGGTCGGAGAAGACCTTGTAACCGATGGTAGGTTCAGGGAGCGGATGACACGGGTTGGGGAGTCCCGTGAAGAACTGACATTGTTCAGTAATTACAATTACTTACGCTGGTTGAAAGCGATGGAAGGAGTAAATTGGCTGAGAGGGTAGCGAGATGTCCTTTCCGTAGCGGAAAGGTCTCATTCAGGGGCCGGTGAATATGGCCCCCGACACCCCAGGACGCATGCGCTCTGCATAGAAAGAAAGCGACCATGGGCCGGCCAAAAATACTAGAACCGCGCGTCGAGCAACTCAACCTCAGGCTGACCTCGGCTGAATTTAGGGATATCTGCGCCCGCGCCGAGGCGATTGGGATGCAGCCGGTCCAGTTTGGTCGGACGCTGCTGTTGGATCGCGCGCGGGAAATCCCGGCCTCAACGGCGGTACCGCGCGACACTCCCGCACAGCGGCTAATCTACGGCCAACTGGCGCGCCTCGGGAACAACCTCAACCAGCTGGTTCGGCATCTTCATCATACCGGCGATCCGTTGCCGGCGGACCTTGAGCCACTGCTTGCCGACATCCGCCAGATCCTCGACAGGCGGGTGGCGCCATGATTGTCCGCATGCTGTCGGCCGGCAAATCCTTCAAGGGACTCGGGCAATATCTGACGCACGATCCCCAGGCGGAGACGAGTGATCGTGTAGCCTGGACGCATACCCTCAATCTCGCCAACGACCACGTGCCGTCGGCGATCAATGAGATGTATCTCACCGCTGAAAATGCCGAGCTGCTGAAGCGGGAGGCGGGCATCCGCGCCGGCGGCCGCACGAACGACAATCCGGTCAAGCATTTTAGTCTCAACTGGGCGCCCGAAGAAAATCCCAGCCGCGACCATATGATAGAGACCGCCGAAGAATTTCTCCGCCACATGAAGTGGGAGGAACACCAGGCGATCCTGGTCGCCCACAATGAGAAGGAGCATTCCCACGTCCATGTGATGCTCAATACGATCCACCCCGAGACCGGTCTCAAGTTCAACGAGGATTTTGAACATCGCCGGGCGCAAAAATGGGCCCTCGGCTACGAGTTGGAACAGGGCAAGATCTATTGCGAACAGCGGCAGGAAAATGCCGCCGACCGCGAGGACGCGCCGACGCGGCCTGCCTGGATGGCCTTCAAGGAGCAGCAGAAAGAATTCGAGCAGGCGGAAAATGCCCGTAAGGAATTGGCGGCAAATTCCAACGAGCCGGAAAATCCCAATAATGCCGAATGGAAAATGCTCAAGGATTTCCAAAGGCGTGAGCGCGAGGCGTTCTTCGCGGAAGGAAAATCGGCATTTTCGGAATTGCGGACCTCGATTTATCGCGAAATTCGCGAGGAGTTTCGGCCGCGCTGGTCGGAATATTACGACGCCAGAGATGGCGGCGAGGATGCGCAGCGCCTTGCCGAGGTGAAGGCCTACCTCGTCGCCGAGCAGAAATCGGTGCTCGAGGAGCGGCGCGACGCGGCCTGTCGCGAGCTTCGCGAAACGCGTGACGTCACCTATCGCGAGTTACTGGACGGGCAGCAGGAGATGCGGCTCGGTCTGCAATGGAGGCAGGATGCCGGGCTGGATTCCGAGCAGTTCCTGAGTTCGCTCGAACTCCCGCGGCCCGAGCAGAATCTCGACATCGGCGCGCAGTTCAGAGCCGCCGGTAAGGAGGTCACGGAACGCCAGGAAGAGCCGGGTCGCGCCGTCGCCGCCAATGACGATTTCGCCGGTTGGTCGCGCGGCGACAGTGGAGGCGTGCGCTCCGGCGCCGATGTCGGTGCGCAGATCAGTTTCGATGCGGTCTTCGCGCTCTCCTCGATCGCCGAGAGCCTGGTCGATGGCTTTGTCGGGGCCAAGCCGGATCCGAAGCCGAGACAGGCGGAGCAGGACAAACCGCACCCCGACCCGTTCCAGCGCGCCGCCGAGGAGGCCCGCCAGAACGCCGCCCGCGAGAAGGAAACCTCCGACCGCAAATGGTACGAGGAGGAATGGTCATGGTCCCGAACTCGGGACTGATCGCGGGGTCGGACCAATGGTCACGTCCGTACCCCCTGTCAGTCGAACGACCAGCGACCTCCGGCGGCAGTGGCACGACGCGACACGCGAAGCTGGAAGGCGGGCGGCAAACACCTCGGCCCAGCTCGTTGCAGGTCGCGGCTTCGAACCGCGCCGGCCGTTTCGACCGGCGATTGACAGTGCCACCTATGGCGTCGCCGCGGCGGATATTGCTGTCACCTTCAGGCGGCGGCTTGCCGATATTCGGCAGCGCCTTTCGCGACACGAAATCCCGCACGCGATCCGAGCCCTTCGCGAGGAAAGGCGAGCGGCACTTGCGGCGCTCAGACACCGAAGGCAGGCCGCCCGCCGACCCGGAACGGACATGCAGCCCGATGATGCGGCCCCCCTGGTTCCAGAGCTGTTGGTCCGGAGGGGCTGGTCCATGGAACGACAACCCATATGACGGAAGATGAAATGTCACTTCAGAATCGCAGCGCGCCGAGACAGGTCATCTACTTGGGAGCCGTCTTGATCGGCTTAGCCATTGTTGTCGAAGCGCTTGCCCATTGGGGTTTCTGAGAAGCATCTTAGTCGCCAGGCCCGAGGTCAATCGTGATTGCGATGGCCGCCGCGATCGGCGCCGACCGCACGTACAACAAGCTTTGAAGATTGCGATCCGTGCTGGGCGATCGATGATGCCAACGTTCTGCGGGTGGGGTTGGTCATTTGGGCCATTCGGCTACCGGGTTGCTTGGGGAGCGCAAGGTGACTTTGTTCTCCGCCCCCGAAGGGAAAAAAAGAATTCACCATCAGGGGGCCAGTCCGAGTGACCGGATTTTGTTAGTCCGGCGCGTCCAAAATACGATCTCGAATAACTTCCGAGAGTACACCGCTGTCCCTCGTCTCACACTCCCAAATCACGGCAACGCGCCAACCCTCCAAACGGAGTTCTTCAGTAGCGCGCTGATCACGCTTGACGTTGGACCGAAACTTCTCGGCCCAATATTCGCTGCGAGTTCCGGGATTCGAGCTCTTGGGGCAGCCAGGATGCCGATGCCAGTAGCAACCGTGAACGAATACAACAAGCCGCCTTTTCGGGAATACGAGGTCTGGGGTGCCCGGCAGGTCACGGCGGTGGAGGCGAAATCTCAGCCCCAGAGCATGCGCGGCTTTTCTTACGCGAAGCTCGGGCAGAGTATCTTTGCCGCCGACGCGAGACATCAGCCATGAACGCCGCTCGGGTGTGAGCCGATCGACCAATGCGTCTACTCCGCTGCCTCCGCATGCGCGCGGGGAAGTTCAATGCGTTTTGAGATGAGCGAAAATATGGCCTTGGACATGAATGGAGACACACTGTTTCCGATCATTCGGTAGCTGTGCCAAATAGTCGGGTGGAAACGAAAACGATCCGGGAAACCTTGAAGACGGGCAGCTTCCCGCACTGTAATGACCCTTGGCTCATCCGGATGAATCGGCCGCACGGACTGAAAGGACCCACGGTCACTTCCAGTTCCCGCCCGAAGCGTGGGACATTGGCCATCCCACGTGAGCCGCGCATGCCGGCCCACTGTGTCGACGCCACCCTGGACAACGGCGTCGAACCTTGCAGTCACCGCGGACGTGTGGGCTGTCCTCCGGTGTCCGGTAAAGGTACCGTCCGCATTGCGAAGCCTTCGTGCGTAGTCGCTGGCGCCTTCTTGCATCTCGTCGAGCCTCCAAACGTCGAAGCCGTCATCGGTATTGCAGACCGGGGAGGCTGACCCGAGGTCACCAATCGCTTCGCGAACGGTAGCTGAGGTTTGTCTGGCGGCGTCGATATCGCCGAGGGTCAATGGGTCGAAACGATCAGGGTCGTAGCCGATGACAAATAGGCGCGGCCGCCGGGTCGCCGCCCCAAAATCAGCAGCATCGAGAACTACCGGTCCTAACAACTTGTACAAGCCTGGCAACTGAGCCAAGGCCTCGTCGAGAACTGGACGAGCATCCGCGTAGCCAAGGCCCTTGACATTCTCCATCACAAAAAAGGCAGGTCGAAGCCCCGCGACGAGCCTGAAGAAGTGCCCGATCAGCGATCGTCGGGGATCATCCGCACGCCGGTGGCCGATATCGCTGAACGCCTGACATGGCGGACCGCCGAATATTCCATCAACTGAGCCGCCGGCGTGCAGCACTATGTCGGCAGGCGAAGCAGTCGAAAGGTCGGCCAGGACGAGCTTTGCCCCGTGATGGTTCGGCTCGTATGAAGAGGTGAGGATCGGGTCCATATCAAAGGCCGCCACCGGAGCCAAACCGGCCTCGCGCGCACCCAGCGAGAATCCACCGCATCCGCAAAAGAGGTCGACGATCCGTGGCCGCTCTTGCACGCGAAGGTTCCATGCTGCTTATGATGCACCAAGGGCAACATACCCGATTTGTCAAGGGCAGTCGAAGGGGTCCCTAGTTTTGAGAGGCGCGCGTAGATGGTGCTAGACGCCCACAAGATCGGCACCGCCATCGCGTCGCCGACCAAAGATTTCTTCGTCCGCATGCTCACCCGGGATATCGAGCTGCAGGATGCCATTCTCGATCTGCTGGATAACTGCGTAGACGGCATCGTACGATCTGGCGCGATGAAGCCATCGCCCTCGCCGCCATATGAGGGCTACAAGGCGAGCATCACGATGGCGTCCGATCATTTCGTTATTGAAGACAACTGCGGCGGAATTCCCATTGAGGTGGCGAAGAAGTATGCCTTTGCAATGGGCCGCCCTGCAAAGGCCGGAGGTGCCGACGAGCCCGCGACCGTAGGAATGTACGGCATCGGCATGAAACGGGCGATCTTCAAGCTGGGAACGGAGGCCCTCGTAGAATCCCGAAACGACACCGGATTCGTTGTCGAGTTTACGCCCGACTGGATGCGAACGGACAGTTGGGACGATCTGCCCATGTATGAGGTCCCTGCGGACCGACTTCCGCAGAAGGGCACAGCAATAACCGTGTTTCAGCTTCACGACGACGTAAAGTCCGCGTTCTCTGACAAGACCTGGGTGGACGAGTTTCGAAAGATCGTTGCGAGACACTACTCGATCATCATCTCAAAGGGTTTTGCAGTGACAGTCGGCACCAAAGAGGAGATCGACAGCGGACTTGCCCCTATAGTGGCAGAGGGGTTCAGGCTTCTCCAGACCGCTGCAACGGACGAAGGCGGGGCGCGTATTGCCCCGTATGTCTACGCCGGCAAGATTGATGGCGTCGATGTAGAGATATTTGCTGGCCTTTACCGGGAGCTTCTTACTGAGGACGAGTCCGACGAAGAGGAGGAGACACGCGGGCGGGCGGATGATGCAGGGTGGACGGTCGCGTGCAATGATCGGGTTGTCATCTGGAAGGACCGAACGAGGCTGACCGGCTGGGGCGAAGCTACTGTGCCCAACTATCACGGGCAGTTTATTGCGATAACGGGAATCGTTCTGCTCAGCTCGCCCGACCCAAAGAAACTTCCGCTGACCACCACCAAGAGGGGGATAGACGCTGCCTCCAACCTCTACTCCGAGGTAAAAGACCTTATGAGGGAGGCAACCAAGAGCCTCACAGCTTTCACTAATCGCTGGAAGAAGTTTCCGCAGCGTTTGGACGAAATTTATAGGGGCAGCGAGTATGTCGAGCTCGCCCAGCTTCGAGCGATGCCGGCGTCACTTCCGATGGCGGTCAGCCGAAAGATCGGCGGCATGCAGAAGTTTGAGCCCAAATACCCGGAGCCGGTCCAAGAAAAGACAAGCGCGAGAGTGAGCTTCGTTGCGCTAAGAGACGATATTTCCATTCTAGCCAAGCATTTCTTCGACGAGCCCAAGGCCAAACCCGGCGAGGTGGGCGAGGCAGCATTCAAGGATGCTCTCGACAGAGTGAAGGCTGGCAAATGAGCGGCGCTTCCATTCCCTATCACCTGCGGCCCCACAAATCGGTTGATCGCCGCCTATTTCTCGATCTGCTAGGGAGATTCGAACGATGGCGGCCCCTGTCGAACTACGTATATATCAGTATGGGAGCGTATCCTCTTGAAGATCACAAACTGATTTTCAGGCTCCTCGGCATTACACGCCTGATCGCGTTCGACTTCGACAGTCAGATCGTAGCCCGACAGCTCTTCAATAAGCCGGCTGACACCTGTCACTGCCTCCACAAGAAGTCCGGAGACCTGGTGTCGGGCCTCGAGCAGATTCTGAAAGATTGCGAACTCTCGGACTCCGCGGGTGTGGTCGTCTGGCTGGACTATACCGATCCGTCCAAACTAAGCGAACAGATACGCGAATTTGAAACCCTGCTGGATGGCCTGAAGCCGGGCGATGTGGTTCGCGTGATAGTCAACGCCAACCTCAGTGCCGTCGGAAAGTCCACCGACGGTGCCGGTAAGCAAATACCGGCACACGAACTGCGCGCCTTGCGCTTGAGGAGATTGAAGGAGCGCATCGGCGACTATCTACCGTCCTGGGCCGACCAAGATCACATGACAGAGGACGGGCTGCCGGCAGTCCTAGCGGCGGCCTTGGGAGCAGCCGCACTGAAGGCACTTCCATCGAGCGGAAGGAACGCGTTTGTGCCCCTTTCCATTGTGCGATATGCGGACGGTCAGCAAATGCTCTCAATTACGGGCACCGTGGCTGCCCGGGGGACGGAGGACCAGTTACGGAAGAGCCTTGACCTCAAATCATGGCCGTTCGCTTCCGAGGAGTGGACCGTCGTCCACCGGCTGGTTGTCCCAGTTCTAACGATCCGCGAGCGGCTGTTTTTGGAGCGCGGTATCGTGGGTAAGTCGTCGACTCAACTGATGGCGGACTTGGGGTTCGACTTCGACGAAGATTCCGGAATCGATATGCACGAATTTCTCGACAGCTACAAAAGCTACTACCGCTTTTATCCGACACTTCTACCTGCCGAGCTGTGATGCTATCAGCCGGCCGCTTGCTTTGAATCAGCGAAATGAGTCGATAGCCGAACCGCCGGCGCTCCGACGCCACCGCCTTCATGGCTTCCCGCAGCTCCAGGTCAGGTGCCCGGGTGCTTCGATACCTGACGCTCGAGCGATCGACCTCGAGAGCTTCACACGCCCGCCGCTGGCTCGCTCCATGCACCAGGCAGGCGTGTGCCACAGCATCCCGCTTAACGTCGGGCGTTACCGTTTTTTGCAGCAACCTCCTTGAGGATGGCGTTGTCGAGCATGGTCTCGGCCAGCAGCTTCTTCAGCTTGGCGTGATCAGCACCGAATCCTTGAGATTGAACTGGTCTGCCGACCAAAACGTGATCGTGGTTTGCTCGGACACGATGCGGAGATTGACCGTCCTATTCTCCGCGCGCTATGCGGAGAATAGGTAGCGGCCCGCCGCCTCTGATCGGCTCGACCGAAGGGTATCTCCTCCCATTCTATTCCGTGCGCTGAACCTGTCGAGAACGGGCGGCGGCCTCTAGTGCGAGAAATCGCCGGCGTAACTCGGCAAAGAATCTCGGCGGCAGAAATCCATAGGCGACGGAGCTATCGTCGCGATCGGCGACACGGCGCAGGTCGGGACCCGGCCAGTCGAACAGATTGCTCTCGGAGAGCACGACCCACGAGCGTTCGGTACCGAGGCCGAGATGTCGCTTTATAGTCGGTGGCAGCTCAAGCGCTACGGCTAGGTCGTCGGGCTGGCTATGAGTGACCGGCACGACGAGGACTTCTATTTCGCCGTCCTGATCGCGCGCGGCGAGAACGATGGCGCAGGGTCGATCCTTCGTGCCTTCCTCGCGGCCTTCGCGATGCTCGCGCAACCACAAATAGGAATAGCGAATGACGAGGCCGGCCTCCGGCTTTGGCAGGCTCACGGTTTCCAATCTTTGAGGAGCTCGTCATCGAGATGCTTATGACGAGGATCCATTTCAGACTGCTTCACCGCTTCGATGATTTCCTGAGGCGCTTCGGCTGTAGCGAAAACCTGACGGTCGCGGCGCTTGAGCCGATGATACTCCTCCGCCGAGATCATCACGGTGCGGTCACGGCCGTTGCGAGTGACGAAGACGGGCTGAGTCAGAGCGACGTCCTGGTAGCGGCCAACTTCCTTGCCGAATTCAGTCGATGGGACGCGGATCATATCTGTCATGCTCACCTTCCGGATATTCCGTATTATAGCTGAAATCCGCGGAAAAAGCCATTGTCGCGTGAAGTGGCAGTAATTCGCTCGCCGATACGATAACGTATTGATTGTACGTCACTTTTCAAAAACCCTCGCGCCGAGAGTACCGCGCCTTACGTCAGAGGCGCAGGCCTGCGAGATTATTATGTGGGCTTGTTGTTCAGCCCATGCTCCCGCAACTCGCGGTGGGAAAGCATGCGCTTGGCGACGGCGTAATGCCTTTCTGGGAACTTCCTTCTGAAGATCTGCCAGTGCTCGAGGTCATCGATTGCCGGGCCTGCCTCGCGCAAATTGCCAGACACGACGTCGCGGACGGCAGGAGTCACAAGGCGGCCGACCTTCATTTCGGCTTCGAAGAAACCGCTGGTCCGGTCCCAAGGTCTGCGGAGGGTCTTTTGGGTCTCAAGATAGACGCGGTATTCCGGCACGGGCAGAGGAGCCAACTCCACTTCATACCAAAACGCCGCAATGAGGCGCAGCTCGAGCTTGTCACTCAGCGGGATGCGATCCGGTGCAGGTGCGCGTCGTTGCAGCCTGGCGCGTCTCCTGGCTTTTTCTTCGGCGAGCCTGTCCGTCCGGCATAGAAGCCCGGTGCGCGGATCGACGTAAAGGCGCTGCCACCACAGGCCCCCGTGAATCGACGAACGCCAGTCACTCAGCCCGCGCCGTGGCGCGACTGCTACAAAGTCCCGCAGATGGCCGCGCACATGCTGTTGCACAGTGTTGTCAACGCGCAGATTGGCGGTGATTTCGGAATAGACCTTGTCCCAGGGACGTCCGACCTGCGCTTCGAGATAGCGGCACAATGGCGCAAGATTTTCGTTCAGCTCTTTGCGATCGCCACGATATTCGTGGCCGCGGCGCACACCCTCTCGCTTGGGCAAATCGTCCAGCGGCTGGGCTCGGCCCTTACGGGCGTTATAGGCTCGAATGCGGGGCCGCTCGACAATCACCTTTGCCATATCATCGCGCATCGCGAACCTCCTCTGGTTGAGAGGCCACAACGCAAAACGCCCGCGCAGCGGCAGTTGCCGGCAGGTCGAACAGATTGACGATATAGGCGGGAAGCAGAGTGATTAGGGCGGTTCCTAGTCCCACAAAAGGACTTGTCAGTCAAGAACGGAGCAGCAAGCCGGTTTTCGACTATGATACGAAACCTTGGATACGGATCAGCTTTTGCCGAGTTTTTGTGTCACCTGCCGATGAGCATCTCATTAGGTTGCGCAATTTGACCTAGGAAGAAATTCCCGTCCCGATTTCAGGATTACCTCGTAGAATCTGGCACTGAACGCGAAATTCTGGTGTCGGTGCGGCACATAAGTTGCGAAACGTTTGCACGAAAGCCCGCCATCATTGCCCACGCCAGGGTTGCCGCCGAGGTGGAAGCGCGCTGGGCCAATTTGAAGAAGGGCACGCAGCGCGTCTCACATAAGGAGGCCTTGGCGATTGCCGGAGAATTTTACCGCCAGGTGGTAGCCGAATGGGAGGAAGATCCGGGACCCGAGGAAAAGCTGATCGGCCCCTTGCTCGCCGATCAGGTTGCCACCCGGTCGCCACAGGTGCGTGTAATTGCAGCAGGCGATCCTGAAATTGCGGACAGGTTGCTCGCTCGGGTGGTCGATCACAACCGACCAAAGGTCGCGGCGTTTCTCGACCGAGAAGGGATGCGCCTCGACGACGACAGCATGCAGCGCGTGATGGATGCTGTGAACGGCGCCATGGCGGAGGGCCGTGCGCAAGTGCTCCAGTTTGCGCGTGGGGACTACAGCCCCGATCCGAGAGCCGAACGCTTTCCGCGGCGTGCTGCCCCCGAAGAGAAGACCGCTCCGGCGACGCACAGGCGCCGGACTTCTATGACCTGCTGGACATCTTCGACAGATATTCCGCCGAGGCGGGGCACTCGATGTCGACAAGAAAGAAGTGGCGCCCAATAATTGCGGCAGTAGCTAAAGAAATTCCTGACATTCGCATACCGACTGATCTTTGGTGCGTGTCCTGGAAGGACAAGTTGCTGGGCCGGGGGCTTTCCAATCGATGGATCAAATTTGGCCATTTGGCGGCCTTGCGGTCGACGTGCGCCTGGGCGGTCACCAACAAGCGCATTTCTGTCAATCCAGTTGACGGGCTTAGCGTCAAAGTTGCCAAACCGAAAAGAGGGCGTCCCAAAGGGTATACCGACGACGAGGCCTCGCTCATTCTCGGGCTCACCAGAGAACCCATCAATGAGAGATTGTCAAAACGGCATCAGGCGGCGCGCCGCTGGATGCCTTGGCTCTGCTGCTACACGGGGGCTCCCGTTGGTGAAATGGCCCAACTTCGAGGTAAAGACGTTCAGCTGCACGAGGGCGTTTGGCTCATGTGGGTCACCCCGGAGGCAGGCTCGACCAAAGATGGCAATGCGAGGTTCTTCGCGGTGCACCCCCACTTGATCGAGCAGGGATTTCTCGACT
>Ga0209233_1000178_pt1 | contig 140956 bp, 124 predicted proteins | sample AraplaCL_Cvi_mCL_FD_184269 | JGI IMG/M metagenome (GOLD analysis project Ga0209233, IMG submission 184269) | Arabidopsis root microbial communities from the University of North Carolina, USA - plate scrape CL_Cvi_mCL (SPAdes) (version 2) | ecosystem: Host-associated > Plants > Roots >...
AACCGTACCCGCGTTCAGGCCTATGAAGGCGTTTGCATCGCTCGCTCGGGCGGCGGTCTGCAGGAAAACTTCACGGTCCGCAAGATCTCCTACGGCGAAGGCGTCGAGCGCGTATTCCCGGTTTACTCGCCGATGATCGAAAGCGTCGAAGTCGTTCGCCGCGGTAAGGTCCGTCGCGCCAAGCTCTACTACCTCCGCGACCTGCGCGGTAAGGCTGCTCGTATCGTTGAAAACACCGGCACCCGCGCCCGCAAGCTCAACGACGCCGAGCGTCAGGCATTCGCCGAAGAAAAGGCTCGCATCGAAGCCGAGAAGGTTGCAGCCGCTCAGGCTCTCGCAGCCGAGAAGGCAGCAGCAGAAGCCGCAGAAGCAAAGGCAGCTGCCGAAGCTGCTGCAGCCGCCGCAGCCGAGCCGGCCGCAGAATAAGTTTCGATCCAAAAGGATCGCGATGCTTGAAGGCGACCTCGGGGTCGCCTTTTTGCTGCCTGCCGCAGGCGCTCGCCGGCAAACGGGAAATTTCTCCTTCTGCCGCTCGATTTAGAGTTACTTTTCCATTTTTGTGATTGCGGCCATGGCAACGGCCTTGCCATAGGCTTTCCAAATATGACACCTTTCCGCCGCGCTAATCGGGGAGATTTCCATGGCATTCCGTCGTTCGTTCCTTCTGGGCCTCAGCGCCCTCGTGCTTGCACCTTTCGCTTCCTTCGCCGCCGATCTTCCGAACCTCAACGGCAAGACCGTCATCGTCGTCACGGAGAACGCCTACCCGCCGCTTCAATTCGTCGACGCCAAATCCGGCAAGGCGATCGGCTGGGAATATGACGCGATGAACGAGATCGCCAAGCGGCTGAATTTCAAGGTCGAATACCAGAACACCAGCTGGGACGCGATGATCCAGGCGGTCTCGGAAGGCCAGTACAACATCGGCATGACCGGCATCACCATCAAGGATGAGCGCAAGCAGAAGGTCGATTTCTCCGATCCCTACATGCGCTCCGAGCAGTTCATGCTCGTGCGCGGCGACGAGAAGCGCTTCACCGATGCCAAGAGCTTCGCCGCCCTCAAGGAAGGCCTGATCGGCGCGCAGCCGGGCACCACGCCCTTCTACACGGCGGTATATTCTGTGCTCGATGGCAACGAACAGAATCCGCGCATCAAGACCTTTGAAACCTTCGGCGCCACAGTTCAGGCACTGAAGACCGGCGACGTCGATCTGGTTCTGACCGATGGCACTGCCGGTAAGGGCTATGTCGACGCCTCCAACGGCGGCCTGAAGCTCATCGGTGGCCCGCTCGGCTCGGAAGACTTCGGCTTCATCTTCCAGAAGGGTTCCGATCTCGTCGCTCCGATCAATGCGGCAATCGCCAGCCTCAAGGCCGACGGCACCTTCGACGCTTTGAACAAGAAGTGGTTCCTCGACTACAAGATGGGCCAATGAAATTGGCAGATCGACATACTGGAAGCCCGCTCTGATGGCGCCTTTGTCAGGCCCGGGCGGGCACCGCGGCAAGGATGACTTTCCCTGGTGGTTGGTTGCCCTTGCCATTCTCGGCGTTGTCGCTTCCGTCGCTATCGCGGCGAACGGCCTCTATGCTCAGATATTCTCGCTATTGCTCAACGGCATCGGTGTCACGATCTTCGTGACGCTGGTGGCGTTCACGCTTGCCATGCTGCTTGGCCTTGGGCTTGCGCTACTCGGGCTGTCCGATTTTCTCGTACTGCGGCAGGTAACACGCTTCTACATCGAGATCGTGCGCGGCATCCCGATGCTCGTGCTGCTCTCCTACGTCGCCTTCGTCGGCACCCCCGTCTTCGTCGCCGTCTACAATTTCATCATCTCGCCGTTGATATCAGCCGGTTGGGCAAGCCCCCTCGTCACCCGCGACGTACCGTTCGTCTGGCGCACCATCATCGCGCTGACGATCGGCTATTCCTCCTTCATCGCCGAGATCTTCCGCGCCGGCATCCAGGCGGTCGACCAGGGCCAGATAGAGGCGGCAAAGGCGCTGGGTCTCAGCCGCTTCCAGCGTTTCCGCCTCGTCGTCTTTCCGCAGGCGATCCGCGTCATCCTGCCGCCGCTCTCGAACGACTTCATCGCCATGGTCAAGGACAGTTCGCTGGTGTCAGTGCTTGGGGTTGCCGATATCAGTCAGCTCGCCAAGCTCTACTACTCGGCCAATTTCCGCTATTTCGAAACGCTGTCGATCCTCGCCTTCATCTACCTGCTGCTGACGATCGGCCTGTCTCTGTTGCTGCGGCAGCTCGAAGCCTGGATGCGTCGGCGTTCGGGCAGCGACCGCTCCGCCTTCCCCCGCATGGCGGCCGGCCAGCCGCCCGGCGCGCAGGTGTGATCGAGACAAGCGTGATCGGTGCGGCCTACTGCATAATTCCTTAAATCGGGATCGATTTAAGGATAAAATTATGCAGCAGATTAAAAGTGCAACAGCGACCTTTGCGCGTCATGCATGACGCGCGGCGCTGTAGCGCCGACCGTACCGACACGCCCATAGTCGCCATTGCCGAAGGTTTTGAAAATTGATATGAGCATGCTCATGAGTAAGATCATGAGCAAGGACGGACAATACGTCACGGCTTTCGTGCTGCAGGACCACAAGCGCCTGCCGGCACGTTTCTTTGCGATGATTTCGGGCGCGCTCAACAGCCGACTTCGCTGATCACACCCGAGGCCGGCGGTCCTGATCCGTCACCCCCACCTTCGACAATGCCAATATGGATCTTTAGCCATGAGCGCTCCACGCACACTTTACGATAAAATCTGGGATGACCATCTGGTCGACGCGCAAGACGACGGCACCTGTCTTCTCTATATCGACCGCCACCTCGTTCACGAAGTGACGTCACCGCAGGCATTCGAAGGCCTGCGCATGACCGGTCGAAAGGTTCACGCTCCCCAGAAGACGCTGGCTGTCGTCGACCATAACGTTCCGACCTCGGCCGATCGCCACCTCGGCATCAAGAACGAGGAAAGCCGCATCCAGGTCGAGCAGCTGGCCAAGAATGCCGCCGAATTCGGCGTGGAATACTACTCCGAGAGCGACAAGCGCCAGGGCATCGTCCACATCATCGGCCCCGAGCAGGGCTTCACCCTGCCCGGCATGACCATCGTCTGCGGTGACAGCCATACCTCGACGCACGGTGCCTTCGGCTCGCTGGCGCACGGCATCGGCACGTCCGAGGTCGAGCATGTGCTCGCGACCCAGACGCTGATCCAGAAGAAGGCCAAGAACATGCTGGTGCAGGTCGACGGCCAGCTGCCGCCGGGCGTCACCGCCAAGGACATCATTCTTGCGATCATCGGCGAAATCGGCACCGCAGGCGGCACCGGATACGTCATCGAATATGCCGGCGAAGCTATCCGCTCGCTGTCGATGGAAGGTCGCATGACCATCTGCAACATGTCGATCGAAGGCGGCGCCCGCGCCGGCCTCATCGCTCCCGATGAGATCACCTTCGAATACATCAAGGGCAAGCCGCGCGCGCCGAAGGGCGAAGCGCTGGAGCAGGCAATCGCCTATTGGAAGACCCTGCAGTCGGACGAAGGCGCGCATTACGACCGCATCGTCAAGCTCGACGCCGCAAGCCTGCCGCCGATCGTGTCCTGGGGCTCCTCGCCGGAAGACGTCATCTCCATCCAGGGCATCGTTCCGAACCCTGACGAAATCCAGGACGAGACCAAGCGCACCTCCAAGTGGCGCGCGCTCGACTATATGGGCCTGAAGCCGGGTACGCCGATGACCGAGATCAGCATCGATCGTGTCTTCATCGGCTCCTGCACCAACGGCCGCATCGAAGACCTGCGCGCCGTCGCCAAGGTCGTCGAAGGCAAGACAGTGGCTGCCACGGTCGACGCCATGATCGTTCCGGGCTCCGGCCTCGTGAAGGAACAGGCGGAAGCCGAAGGCCTCGACAAGATCTTCAAGGCTGCCGGTTTCGACTGGCGTGAGCCTGGCTGTTCCATGTGCCTCGCGATGAACGACGACCGCCTGAAGCCGGGTGAACGCTGCGCTTCGACCTCGAACCGCAACTTCGAAGGCCGCCAGGGCTTCAAGGGCCGTACGCATCTGGTCTCGCCGGCCATGGCTGCGGCAGCTGCGATCGCCGGCCACTTCGTCGATATCCGCGAGTGGAACTGATCCTCTCAAAGGCATTGATGTCAAAGGGCGGCCCAATGGCCGCCCTTTTCATTTGTTGATGCAGAACATGCGCTATCTGTTTGATGCGGCAGGCTGGTTTCCAGGGCTGGCTTGAACCGGCTGCGGAGCCCGCTGCGCTTTCTGGCTGAGCCAGACGCTGCCGAGTACCACGACGATGCCGAAGATCTGCATCGGGCTCAGCTGCTGGCCCAGCACTGCCCAGCCAAGGATCACAGCCATCGCAGGGCTGAGAAAGCCGAGTGGCGAGACAACGGATGGCTCCAGCCTCGACAGGCCGCGGAACCAGAGAATATAGGTCAGCGCTGCACCGATCAGCCCAAGATAGGTGAAGCCGAGAATGTTGGCGCCAGTCAGGTGCGGCAGCGGTGGCTCGAGCCACAACGCGGCGGGCAAAAGCAGCAGGCCGCCCGCCGTCAGCTGCCATGCCGTAAAGGTCAGCGGCGAGACATCAGGCCGCCAGCGGCGGCTGAGGACGGTTCCAGCCGCCATGGAGAAGGCGCCGGCAATACCGGCAACGATGCCGATCGGATCGAGCGTCGCATTCGGCGTCAGGATCAGCAGCGCAACACCGGCAATGCCGGCAATGGCAGCGACGATCGAAAGACTGCGGATCGGCGACCCCAGCAGCAACCGCGCCAGCAGGATGACGATCAACGGCTGGATCGAGCCGACCGTCGCCGCCACACCTCCAGGCAGGCGATAGGCGGAGATGAACAGCAGCCACCAGAAGATGGAGAAGTTCAGCGCCCCGAGCACGAGCGACTTCAGCCACCAGATCCCGTGCGGCAGACGCCGTACGATGGCAAGCAGCAGCAACCCGGCAGGAAGGGCGCGCAGCATGGCAACCGTGAGGGGATAGCCGGCCGGCAGCAGCTGTGTCGTCACGATATAGGTGCTGCCCCAGATCGCGGGGGCGATAGCGGTCAGCAGCAGGTCGAAATTGCGGTTCATGGCCTTGGCCCCAAATTTATCTTGACCTCAAGATAATCCGAAATGTCTTGACGTCAAGATAAATCCATGGCGATGTCGCGCCATGGATCGCATCGACAAAATTCTTGCCCAATGGCGCCGCGAGCGGCCGGATCTCGATACCACGGCGATGGGCCTCTTCGGGCGCATGCGCAACCTTACGCTCCATCTCTCGCGCGAAATGGAAAAGACCTTCGCAGGCTTCGACCTCAATTCGGCAAACTTCGACATGCTGGCGACCCTGCGCCGCTCGGGCGAGCCTTATACCCTCTCCCCGAGCGACCTGATGGAAACGATGATGGTGACATCGGGTACGATGACCAACCGGATCGACCAGCTGGAAAAAGCCGGCCTCGTGGCCCGTAGCCAGAACCCGAATGACGGCCGCAGTTTCCTGGTATCGCTGACGCCGAAGGGTTTCGAACTCATCGACGCGGCGGTGACGGCGCATTTCGAAACGCAGATGCGGCTGATCTCGACGCTATCGGAAGAGGAACGGACAGCATTGGATGGCCTGCTCCGCACCTATTTAGCCAGCTTCGAATCCAGCACCTGATCCAAACGCCGCTCGGAGCAAACATCTCGAATGCAGCCGCGTAGCCAGCGATGCGCCGGATCTGCGTCCATCCGCGGGTGCCACAGCAGCGAAATCGCCACGCCTGACGTCGGAACAGGCAGCGTGAAGCTATGCATGTCCGTTCGTAGATTACCCGTATATCGTTCCGGCAGGCTGACGATCATATCGGAGGCCCGGGCCAAAGCCAAAGCCGCCGAAAAGCTGCCGACAATGGTCGCGATCTGCCGTTCCAACCCCACACCTGCAAGCGCCTGATCAATCTCCCCTTTTCGCAAGCCGCGTCGCGAAACGAGAATATGCCGACCGGCAGCGTAGCGCTCCGGCGTCATCAAACCCACGCTCAAAGGATGCCCACGGCGCACGACGCCAACAAATCGGTCGTGAAACAAGGCCTGCGTCCGCAATTCCGGGCCGGTATCATCACCGACAACGCCGGTTTCCAGGTCGATCGTGCCGTCACGCAATGGCGCGCTGTCTTTATCGAGCTTCTGCGTGAAGTAGAGCCGCGCTCCAGGCGCCTGGTCGGCGATGCGTGCGATCAGTTCAGCACCGAAATTCTCCACGAAACCCTCGCGGGTGCGAATCGTAAAGGTCCGGGCAAGCTGCTTGAGGTCCAACACCTCGGAGGGCCGCAAGGCTGCCTCCGCTTCCTGAACGAGCTGCGCGACCCGCTCACGCAACTCCAGCGCCCTCGGCGTCGGTACAAGCCCGCGCCCGGCCCTGACCAGCAACGGATCGCCGGTCGTCTCACGCAAGCGGGCGAGCGCCCGGCTCATGGCAGACGGGCTCAGCTGCAAGCGCTTGGCCGCGCGGGCAACGCTGCCCTCAGCAAGCAGGACATTGAGAGTGACGAGAAGATTGAGATCAGGCGTGGACATGAGGCGACCATAACATGATTTCGTCGATATATAGCGCCGGGCGCACGAATGAAGTGCAAATGCTGCGCATTCCGCCACATCAGGTGAATGACTACGATCCGCGAGACCTTTGGACCTCGTCAGAATCGGAGCACATGTTGAAACCAATCGCCGAAAGATCGGAGAAAACGACACCCACGCGCACGAAAGCCGCGCCTTCGATCCGCTGGGCACTCGCCAGCCTTTCGCTTTCCATGCTGATGCCTTCGCTCGGCACCAGCATCGCCAATATCGCTCTGCCGACGCTGGCCCAGGCATTCGGCGCACCCTTCCAGCAAGTGCAATGGATCGTGCTTGCCTATCTGCTCGCCATCACGACACTGATCGTGAGCGTGGGGCGCCTCGGAGACATGGTCGGCCGCCGCAGGCTGCTGTTGGGCGGAATAGCGCTCTTCACCCTCGCTTCGCTCTTGGCCGGGATTGCACCGACGCTGTGGCTGCTGATTGCAGCTCGCGCCGTACAGGGCCTCGGCGCCGCCATGATGATGGCGCTGACGGTTGCGATGGTCGGTGAAACCGTGCCGAAGGAGCGGACAGGTAGTGCCATGGGCCTGCTCGGCACCATGTCCGCCATCGGCACGACCCTTGGCCCTTCCCTCGGCGGCATCCTGATCGCCGGCTTCGGCTGGAAAGCCATCTTCCTCGTCAACATACCCCTCGGCATCGCGAACTTTCTTCTCGCCATGCGCTTTCTGCCGGCGGATCGTCGGAACCATGGGGCAAGCCAGGGACGGCTGGATACGATCGGCACCCTGCTCCTGGCTCTTACCTTGGCCGCCTACGCGCTCGCAATGACCATTGGACATGGCAGCTTCGGAGCGGTGAATGTCGGCCTGCTACTTGCCGCAGCTTGCGGCGTCGCTCTCTTTGTGGTCGCCGAAACGAAAGTGAAATCGCCGCTGCTGCGCCTTTCGATGTTCCGCGATACGGCGCTGAATGCCGGCCTTGCCATGAGCACCCTCGTTTCGACGGTCATTATGGTGACACTGGTGGTCGGGCCTTTCTATCTATCGCGCGCACTCGGCTTTGATGCCGCTCATGTCGGCGCCATCATGTCTGCCGGACCACTGGTTTCGGCACTGACGGGCGTGCCGGCCGGCCGTATCGTTGATCGTCTCGGCGCTCACCGCATGACTGTAACAGGTCTCGTCGGCATGATGATCGGCCTGTCCTTGCTCGCAGCGCTGCAAGGCAAGTTCGGAATTGCCGGCTATGTCGGCCCACTGGCCATTGTCAGCGTGAACTATGCGCTGTTTCAGGCGGCCAACAACACCACGATCATGAGCAACATTTCTCAAGAGCAGCGCGGCGTCATTTCCGGCATGTTGAGCCTGTCGCGGAACCTCGGGCTGATAACAGGCGCATCCGTCATGGGCGCGGTTTTCACATTCGCCTCCGGAGCTACCGACATCACGGCAGCGCGTGCGGAGGCAGTTGCCGCCGGAATGCAGGTAACATTCATCACTGCCGCTCTGCTGATCGCTGCGACGCTCGGTGTCGCACTGACGAGCCTTCTTTTTACCCGACGCTCCAACCTTCTCGAAGACGTGTCATGAAAGGAAAAGCCTGAAGCATTGACTTCAGGCTTTTCGAAGTTCAGGCGTTCGGACGGACGCGCTTCAGCGCATCATCCACGCTGATGCCGCCGAGATAACCGCCGGCCGACTGCGCCGGCTTTTCGTCCTCGATCGCGTGGGCGAATTTGACGGCCGGGTCCTCTTCCAGCTGCCGGTATAGCCGCTCGATATTGGGATAGTCGGCGCGATCCACCACGTCGTGGTAGTCGGTCCAGCGGGCGATGCCCAAGAAATAGGCGTCGGCCAACGACTTGCGATCTCCCAGCAGCCATTGCTTGTCGCCAAACATCCTGTCGAGATCCGCATGCGCCTTGCGCACCTTGAAGCCCCCATACTCGCGCAATGCCGCCTTTGCCGCTTCGTCTCCACCGTGCTCATACACATACCAAAGCGGCGCAAACGAGCTGAAGAAGCTGGTATTGAGATAGGCAAGCATGCGGTTGAGCCTGTCAAACTCTTCGGTTCCCTGCGCAAACGCCAAACCCGTATCGGTGCTCTCAGCGCCAAGATGGTTGAGAATGGCGATGCTTTCCGTCAGCACGGCACCGCTGCCCGTGATCAGGGCGGGCGTCTCGCCGACGGGATTGATGAAGCGATAGCCGCCGCTCATGAAGTCTTCCTTGATCATCTCGACGCGGGAGAGCCTGTAGGGCTTTCCCAGCCATTCGAGCGCGACGATCGATCCAAAGGAGCATCCCGAAGGGACGCCGTAGAAGAGTACCGGTTCCATATTGTTCTCCTGAAGTCACGAGGCACAACCTCGATATCAGCAATATGGATTTGTGGACTTTAAACCGGTAGACCGTTAAATTCGAACCAAAAGTCTCCACATGTGGACATTCCTATGCCGCTAAACCTCAATGATTTGCAGATCTTCGTCCACGCGGTCGACAATGGCGGCTTCGCCGCCGCCGCGCGCAGGCTGGACATGCCGAAATCGACGATCAGCAAACGCATTGCCGCTCTGGAAGCGGATCTCGACACGCGCTTGCTGCACCGCACCTCGCGCAGCTTCATGCTGACCGATTCCGGACGGGACTTCTATGAGCACGCGACAGCCGCGCTGATCGAAGCGGAAGCAGCTGAAAACGCAGTGCGGCGACGTCACACCGAGCCGAGCGGCGTCGTTCGTATCACCGCTTCCGTGCCGTCAGCCCAATTCGTGCTCGCGGATCATCTTCCCTCGCTTGCCGTTGCCTATCCCAAGCTGACACTGCAGATCCATGCCACCGACCGTTTCGTCGATCTGGTGCAGGAAGGTTTTGACATCGCCGTGCGCAGCCACTTCTCGCCGCTGCCCGATTCCGAGCTGGTGCAAAGGCAGGTTTCCGTTGACGACGTGATTCTGGTGGCTGCCCCCGCCTATCTCGAAAAGCACGGCTCGCCTGCCGATCCGCAGGCGCTGCAGCATCATGACGGCTTGCTCGTTTCGCAGACCGCCAAGACATGGCAGCTTCAGAATGCGAAAGGCTTATCGCTTGCGGTTTCCCCCCGCTGCCGATTCGTCGCCGACGAGACGCTTGTCTTGCTGCGGGCGACGATCTCGGGCCTCGGAGTCGCCTGCCTGCCGGAAGCCGCGTGCGAAGCGGCACTTGAGCGCGGTCAGATCGTTCGGGTCTTGCCAGGCTGGACGGCCGGCAGCGTCACCACCACGATCCTCACCACCCACCGCCGCGGCCAGTTGCCAGGCGTGCGCGCCGTCGTCGAGTTTCTCGCCAGGCGTTTGGCGGCTCGCCATGGCGACGCGGATAACCCCACGCGCCAGGAGATGCGCCGAAAATAAGAAGGCCCGATGCGATTGCACCGGGCCTTCCTTTGAAATTTCAGATTATTCGCGCGAGCCAGATATCAGAACGTCGCCGTCATCGGATCCGGGCCGATACGGCCGCTGGCCGAATCGAGCTTGGCGATTTCGGCCAGATCGTCGCTGTCGAGCTTGAAGTCGAAAACCTTGAGGTTTTCCTCGATACGGCTCGGCGTTACCGACTTCGGGATGACGATCAGGCCGTTGTCGATGTGCCAGCGAATAATGACCTGCGCCGGCGTGCGGCCGTGCTTGGCCGCGACCTTGCCGATCGTGGCATTTTCCAGAAGCTTGCCCTGGCCGAGCGGGCTCCAGGACTGCGTCTTGATGCCGAGCTTGTCGTGCACTTCACGCAGAGCCTTCTGCTGGAAGGTCGGATGCAGCTCGATCTGGTTCAGGACGGGCGTGACGCCCGTCTCGCCGATGATGCGGTCGAGATGCTCCTTGGCGAAGTTGGAGACGCCGATCGAGCGGGCACGGCCCTCTTCCTTCAGGCGCACAAAGGCTTTCCAGGTATCGAGGTAACGGTCGCGATGCGGCGACGGCCAGTGGATGAGATAAAGATCGATATAGTCGGTTCCCAGCCGCTTCAGGCTTTCGTCGAAGGCCTTGAGAGTGGAATCGAAGCCTTGCGCCTCGTTCCACAGCTTGGTGGTCAGGAAGATATCCTTCCGGGCAACGCCCGACTGGCGGATACCTTCGCCGACGCCATCTTCGTTGGCATAGATGGCTGCGGTATCGACATGGCGATAGCCGGCTTTCAAAGCAGTGCTGACGGCCATCGGCGCGACGTTTTCCGGCGTCTGCCAGACACCGAGGCCAACCTGTGGAATGGAATTGCCGTCGTTGAACGTAATTGTCGTTTGCGTAGTCACGGTAAGTCTCCAGGTGATCGATAGGGAATGGAGTGAAGGCGTGATTTAAATTTTGAAAGAAACAATTTGGGCCAAGCCCGCGCGGGCGCGCCGGTAGAAGACCTATATAATGGAAAGGTTCCGGATTTTAACCCCAGGCGATAATTGAGGCAACGTGAACGGTCGGCCTTTTGCTGCAGAACAGTTGCCCGTCGCATCGCCGACACTCGCTGTCATCGCAATTCCAAGGCAGGAACGATCGAGGACTTTAAACGAGCAAGGCGATAACGGTTACCCGGCGTAGCAGACACAGCACATGCGAAAGCAACCCGGATGAGCCCACCCTTGCCTTTTCCATTTCGCTCACATGTTTTTGCTTTGCGCGTGATTTCATTTGAAATCATAGCAGTTTCAAGCAAACCACCAAGCCTAGGCTGCGTCTCGACTTGCTAAAAATGCAATTTGGCGTAGGACTTAGGAGGGATTAGAACGAGGATCCGAACGGCATGACCGCACGCACCATTCTCCTGGTGGACGATGACAACGACCTGCGCGAGATGCTGGTCGAGCAATTATCGCTCTACGAGGAATTCAACGTCCTGCAGGAAGTGACGGCTGGAAAGGGTGTGCAGACCGCTCGCACCGTGCCTGTCGACCTCCTCATCATGGATGTCGGGTTGCCTGACATGGATGGCCGCGAAGCCGTGAAGCTGCTGCGTAAGAACGGCTTCAAGGCGCCGATCATCATGTTGACGGGCCATGATACGGATTCGGACACCATTCTCGGCCTGGAAGCCGGCGCCAACGATTATGTGACGAAGCCCTTCCGCTTCGCCGTGCTGCTTGCCCGCATCCGCGCCCAATTGCGCCAGCATGAGCAGAGCGAGGACGCGACCTTCACTGTCGGACGCTATCTCTTCAAGCCGAGCCAGAAGCTTTTGACCACCGAAGACGGCCAGAAGATCCGCCTTACCGAAAAGGAAGCGGCGATCATCCGCTATCTCTATCGCGCCGACCAGAAGGTCGTGACCCGCGATATCCTGCTCGAAGAAGTCTGGGGCTATAATTCCGGCGTGACCACCCACACGCTCGAGACCCACGTCTATCGCCTTCGCCAGAAGATCGAGCGCGATCCATCCAATGCCGAAATTCTGGTGACGGAAAACGGTGGCTACAAGATCATTCCATAGGCCACAGACATGGCACTGAACGACGATATCCGCCTGCTGTCGCAACTGCCGCTCTTCCACGGCATGGGCGATGAACCGTTGCGGCTGATCGCCTTCGGCGCCGATCGCCGTCGCGTGTCCGAAGGGCAGACCCTGTTTCGAGAGAAATCGCCGGCCGAATGCGCTTATGTCGTCACGCGCGGCAGTTTCGAGCTCAGCACCGTCGACACCTCGGGGCAAAGGCAGGTGGAAGCCGTGGTGCAGGCCGGCACAATGCTCTCCGAACTTGCCCTGGTGACGCTGGTGGAGCGAAAATATACGGCCGTCGCCGCCGAGGAGTCTGATGTCATCCGCATCACACGCGCCCTCTTCCACCGGCTGATCGAGGAATACCCCGACGCCGGGCTGCTGATCCAGAATCGCATCCGCGAAAACTTCGCGGCCCTTGCCCGGCAAACGGCCGCGCTTCTCGGCCGTTTTTCCTGAGGGCCTGCGATCAAGGGCCTTCGACTAGATCGTCCTAGAGATTAGAGATCGAAATGCGCCACGACCGGCACGTGATCTGACGGGCGATCCCAGCCGCGCGCTGCCTTCAGAATCTCGATTCGCTGGAGGTGCGGACCAAGATCCGATGACGACCAGATATGGTCGAGCCGGCGGCCGCGATCGGCTGCTTCCCAATCCTTGGCGCGATAGCTCCACCACGTATAGAGCTTCTCACTGGCAGGCACCTGCTGGCGCATCAGGTCAAGCCAGGCGCCGCGCTTCATCACCTCGATCAACCCGTCGGTCTCGATCGGCGTATGGCTGACGATCTTCAGCAGCTGCTTGTGCGACCAGACGTCATGTTCCAGCGGCGCGATGTTGAGATCGCCGACGAGGATTGCAGACGTGTTCTGCTCGGCATTGGCATGCAGCTTCTTCATCTCCTCGATGAAGTCGAGCTTATGGCCGAATTTCGGATTGATAGTGCGATCCGGCTCATCGCCACCAGCCGGAACGTAGAAATTGTGCAGGCGGATACGCCGACCACCGCGCTCGAAGATCGCGGAGATGTGCCTGCTGTCCCCGACATTGCAGTAATCCTGGCGGTGATCTTCAGTCAGGGGAAAACGCGAGGCGATCGCCACGCCGTGATAACCCTTCTGGCCGTGGATGATGATGTGCTCGTAGCCGAGCGCCTTCAGCGGCGCATAGGGGAAAAGCTCGTTCGGAACCTTGGTTTCCTGCAGGCAGAGAATGTCGGGCCGAGCCTGCATGACGAACTGTTCGACGATGGGCATGCGCAGCCGCACCGAATTGATGTTCCACGTCGCAATCGAAAATCCCATGCCCAAGCCTTTCCCGTCGTGAGCGTAAGGCTTTAGACCGGCTGCAGCGGAAAGAAAAGGTCATTCCGGCACGTCTCCAGCCCCGGAGTCATTCGAGGATAAGCGCGAGGCGGTTTTCCGTCCGGAATTGCGGAACGACAAAAAGAAAAAGCCTTTCCGCGATTCGAAGAAAAACGGAAATGCTCTGGGGCCGGAGATACCGGTCGGTGCTTGCGTCAGCGCGTGTAATCGATGCGGAAAACGCTGTCGTCGAAGGCGATGTTGGTCTTGACGTTGTTGATGATGACGTCGGTCGTCTTGCCCTGCGGATCGATCACCGTCCACTGACGCAGGTCGTAGGTCTTCGAATCGAAGATCATCGTGATGGTCGAATCGCCAAAAACGGTACGATTGCCGAGCGTGATCTTGGTGAGATCCGGCTTCGAGTCGACATCCCTCACCATGTCGGCAGAAAGGTCGATCTTGTTGGCAAGCAGCAGGCTCAGCGGTGTCTTCGACAGCTGATACATGTTTCTCGTCTGCGTCTGATCGTTGAGGACCTGCACGTTGTTTCCGTCGCAAATTACGCGCATGCGGGACGGCGGATCGTAGTTGAAGCGCATCTTGCCCGGGCGCAGGATGAAAAACGTGCCGCTCATCTGGTCGCCGCGCGGCCCGATCTGCAGAAAGCCTCCCTTCATCGACTTGATGGACGAGAAATGATCGGCGATGGCTTGCGCAATGCTGGGATTGACGGCCGCGGCCTGCGCCTGCGCAAGGGCCGAAACCGGCAGAGCGCTTGCCGCACCGACCGCGACCACGGCGCCGAGAAAATGTCGGCGGCTCAGGGAAAGTCGGGTGGACGGCTGCGCATCAAACTTTTTCATCGAATTCTCCTTCATGCTTCGTCCATGGCGCGCAAAATCGGCGTCTTCATGGCGCGGCGACTCAGAGCCCCTGAGGGGCCGCGATCAAATTTGCCTGATCATAGGCGCAATTACGAACATAGGCGGGGATACGTGACACGGAAAGTGGATCGCCTCAGCGATCCAGAATATCCGCCTCGGTGGGAACGAGAATTTCGCGCTTGCCTGCATGATTGGCTGGGCCGATCACGCCTTCCTGTTCCATGCGCTCGATCAGCGAAGCGGCCCGATTGTAACCGATGCCGAGCCGGCGCTGGATGTAGGAGGTCGAAGCCTTGCCGTCGCGCAGCACGATCGCAACGGCCTGATCGTAAGGGTCGTCCGATTCGGAGAGGTTGGAGGTGCCGGCCGGCCCGTGGCCGTCTTCGTCCTCATCCTCGTCGATGGTGATGGCATCGAGATATTGCGGCGCGCCCTGGGTCTTCAGATAGGCAACGATATCCTCGACTTCGCCATCGGCGACGAAAGGACCGTGCACGCGCTGGATGCGGCCGCCTCCGGCCATGTAGAGCATGTCGCCCATGCCGAGCAGCTGCTCGGCGCCCTGTTCGCCGAGAATGGTGCGGCTGTCGATCTTTGACGTCACCTGGAAGGAGATGCGCGTCGGGAAGTTTGCCTTGATCGTGCCGGTGATGACATCGACCGAGGGGCGCTGGGTCGCCATGATGACATGGATACCGGCTGCACGCGCCATCTGCGCCAGGCGCTGCACCGCGCCTTCGATATCCTTGCCTGCGACCATCATCAGATCGGCCATTTCGTCGATGATGACGACGATATAGGGCATTGGCTTCAGATCGAATTCTTCCGTCTCGTAGATCGCCTCGCCGGTGTGGCGGTCGAAGCCGGTCTGCACCGTACGGCTGATCGCTTCGCCCTTGGCGACGGCCTGTTCGACGCGCGTGTTGAAGCCGTCGATGTTGCGCACGCCGATCTTCGACATCTTCTTGTAGCGCTCTTCCATCTCGCGGACGGTCCACTTGAGCGCGACGACGGCCTTCTTCGGATCGGTAACGACAGGCGACAGCAGGTGCGGGATACCGTCATAGACGGAGAGTTCCAGCATCTTCGGATCGATCATGATCAGACGGCACTGCTCCGGCGTCATGCGATAGAGCAACGACAGGATCATGGTGTTGATGGCGACGGACTTGCCCGAGCCGGTGGTGCCGGCAACGAGCAGATGCGGCATCTTGGCGAGGTCGGCAATGACCGGCTCGCCGCCGATCGTCTTGCCGAGCGCCATGGCCAGCTTGGCTTTCGACGACTCGAAATCGCGGCTGGCAACGAGTTCGCGCAGATAGACGGTCTCGCGCGTGGAATTCGGCAGCTCGATACCGATGGCATTGCGGCCGGGAACGACTGCGACGCGGGCAGCAATCGCGCTCATCGAGCGGGCGATATCGTCGGCAAGACCGATGACGCGGGAAGACTTGATGCCGGGCGCCGGCTCCAGCTCGTAAAGCGTGACGACCGGGCCGGGACGAACATGGATGATCTCGCCCTTGACGCCAAAATCTTCCAGCACGCCTTCGAGCATGCGGGCATTCTGCTCCAGCGCGTCGGCCGAAAGCGTTGCATCGCGGGTGACGGCCTTCGGTTCGGCGAGCAGATGTACGGCTGGAAGCTGGAAGCCGTAGGGACGAATGAAGGAGGTCTGCGCTTCGCGCTCAGCCCGGGCGCCCGGCTTCGGACGCGATGCGGGGGGAACGACACGCTGACCGGCTGCCGCCTTCGGCGAGGCAGGACGCAGCGGCCATTCGTCGTCATCCTCGTCGTCGGGCAGAATGCCGGCAGGGCGCGGCGGATCTCGGTCATAGACCGAATCATCGTCCTCATCGTCGCCGAGGCTGATGGAGGGTGCGGACACGACGCGACGCGCAGCCGAGCCTTCGAGCGACGGTTCGACGCGGGCCATCGGCGCCTTGGCGCGGGCCGGCTCATTCAAGGTGCCGAATTCGTCGTCATTGAAATCATAAGGGGCATCAAATGCATGGTCGCGGCGCTTGCGCGGCCCCATGCCGAACAGGCGGCGAAGGCGGGCCTGCGTATTGTACCAGGCGTGCATGACCGCACCGAAGGCCATGAAGTTGCTCAGGAAGCTGCCGCGGTCGTCATCTTCGTCTTCATCGCCGACACGGCGCGCGCGGCTGCGTGTTTCCTCGTACTCTTCTTCATCCTCTTCGTCTTCGACGGGGCCCTCTCCGATCACGCCGGCGCCGAAGAGCATGAGCCAGATCGCGGGAACGGCAAGCACGGAACCTATGACGATAGCAACGACGCCGCTTGGATAGGTGCCGATGAAGAGCGCGGGAAAACGCAGCAGGATATCGCCGATAACCCCGCCGATACCGTTCGGGATCGGCCAGGTCGGCGGCGCTGGGAAGCAGGCCATGGAACCGGCCGCGACGATGCAGCCGCCGAGCCACGCGCCGAGACGAGACGGTACGCGGTTGAGCTTGCGATTGGAGATGAAGGCGAAGGCCCAGGCGGCAACGGGCAGCATTGCGACCAGGGACGTCAGGCCAAGGGCTTGCATCATGATGTCGGCAAATGCGGCACCGGGAAAACCGAGCAGGTTCGTCGGAGCATTGCCTGTGGCGTAGGAATAGCTGGGGTCCATGACGTTCCACGTCGCCAGCGCCGCAACGGCGAGCGCTAACAGGAACAGCAATGCGAAGCCGGCCAGACCCTTGACCTGACGCCAAACCACACTCGATAGCGATAAACGGTCGGGGCGACCGCTCAACGCCGCCGAATTGCTTCTGCCCATGATATCCAGCCCCGTTTCGTGTCGAAAGCGCAAGCGAATCGGTCTATGCCCACTCGCCGGCAGGTTAGCCCTACCTAATCAGAGGAGGGTTAATGGCATATTAACCATGCGCCTCAAGCTCTCGGATGACAGTCATTTGCAGGCAAATGGCAGTGCATAAACAAAAAGGGCCCGAACCGAGGTTCGGGCCAAAAGCAACCCGCTTGCGATGAAGCGGGCTGCGACGGGACGTTCAGCGATGCCGGCTTCTGGTACCGGCATCGCAAGCTCCGATCAGGAATTGTGGTAGGCGGCTTCGCCATGCGAGGCGAGGTCGAGACCTTCGCGCTCGGCTTCCGGAACCACGCGCAGGCCGATGATGACGTCGACGATCTTGTAGAGGATCGCCGAGCCGATACCGCACCACAGGATGGTGGTGACGACGGCGGTCAACTGCACCATCACCTGGCTGCCCATGGTGACGCCATCGGCATAGCCGACGCCGCCGAGCGAGGCGCTGGCGAAGATGCCGGTTGCGATAGCGCCGAAGATGCCGCCGATGCAGTGTACGCCGAAGACGTCAGCCGTATCGTCGTAGCCGAACTTGTTCTTCACCACGGAAACGAAGAAGTAGCAGAGCGGCGAGACGATCAGGCCCATGATGATCGCGCCCATCGGACCGGCGATACCGGCGGCAGGCGTGATGGCGACGAGGCCGGCGACCATGCCCGAAGCGCCGCCGAGCATGGAGGCTTTGCCGCGGGTAAAGGTTTCGACCAGCGACCAGGAGATGATGGCAGCTGCGGTTGCGACGAAGGTGTTGACGGTTGCGAGCATCGCACCGCCGGAGGCTTCGAGGTTGGAACCGGCATTAAAGCCGAACCAACCGACCCAGAGCATGGAAGCGCCGACCATGGTCAGCGTCATGGAGTGCGGGGCCATCATGTCCTTGCCGAAGCCGATGCGCTTGCCGACGAGCAGCGCGCCGACGAAGCCGGCGATACCGGCATTGATGTGAACGACCGTGCCGCCAGCGAAATCGAGAGCGCCCATCTTGAAGAGCATGCCGTTGGAATCCCAGACCATATGGGCGATCGGGAAGTAGACGAAGGTCGCCCACAGTGCGCAGAAGAGGATGGCGGCACCGAACTTGATGCGTTCGGCGAAGGCGCCGATGATCAGAGCCGGCGTGATGGCGGCAAAGGTCATCTGGAACAGCATGAAGATGAATTCAGGAATGACGACGCCCTTGGAGAAGGTCGGAGCGGTTGTCGCGGTCGAGACGCCCGAAAGGAACATCTTCGCCGTGCCGCCCCAATAGGGGCTCGTGCCGCCGCCGAACGCGAAGGAATAGCCATAGAGAACCCAAAGGAGCATCACCACGGCGCCGATCATGGTGCACTGCATCAGGACCGAGAGCATGTTCTTGGAGCGGACGAGACCGCCATAGAACAGGGCAAGGCCCGGCACGAGCATGAACAGCACGAGAATGGTGGAGATGAACATGAAGGCGGTATCGCCCTTGTCCGGCACAGGCGCAGCGGCGGTTGCCGCAGCCGCAGCGGCAGCCGGAGCTGCATCCTGCGCGAAAGCGATCGCCGGCGCGAGCACCGCCGCAGAAAGCATGCCGACCCGTGTCAGGGCGGAGGAAAGCTTGGAAATTGACATGCAAATAACTCCCTGATCAGCCGTGTCTTACAGAGCTTCAGAATCGGTTTCGCCCGTACGGATGCGCACGGCATGGTCGATCGAGTAGACAAAGATCTTGCCGTCGCCGATCTGGCCGGTCTTGGCGGCAGATGCGATGGCCTCGACGGCCTTGTCGACGATCTCGGACGCGACCGCGACCTCGATCTTCAGCTTCGGCAGGAAGCTGACGGCATATTCCGTGCCGCGATAGATCTCGGTGTGCCCCTTCTGGCGCCCGTAGCCTTTCACTTCGGTAACAGTCAGGCCCTGAATGCCGACAGCGGTAAGGGCCTCGCGGACCTCATCGAGCTTGAACGGCTTGATAATGGCCATCACAATTTTCATCTGGTTTCCCATCCTTTGTTTAGCCTCGGCATGGAGCCGACTCTCCTTGCCGCCGACGAAAGTTTCAGCAGCGACTGGAGATAGACATTCAAAGGGCGTGCCAGATTCGCAGCACCGTCTTAAATTATTGAAATTAAACGGATTTATTGCCGAAGCCTAATAAGTTGGCGCTCAGCGGCAACGCAACAGCACAAATAAAGTGCATCTTTATAGGTTTGCACCTTATTTAATCATTTGCCTTCTTGCGAATCAGGCCCTCCTGCGCCACCGACGCAATCAGGACACCGGATCGCTAAACAGGCTGCCGCGGGTGAAACCGCGCGCGCCGGAAGCGCTGGGGCTTTCCTGGCTGTAGAGCAGCCAGTCGTCGAGTTTGAACGGACGATGAAACCACATGGCATGGTCAAGGCTCGCCACCTGTATGCTCGGGTCGAGGACCGATGTGCCATGTGCATTAAGGGCAACGTCGAGCAGGGTCATGTCCGAGAGATAAGCGAGCACCGCCTTCTGATAGAGCCGGTCATCCGGGACAGGCCCGGTCAGGCGCACCCAGATATTCTGCTTCTGGCTCGGCTGAGAGCGGGAAAAATAACTCTCGATCGAGACGGGGCGGATCTCGATTGCTCGCCTGCCGGCCCAGTAGCGGCGCACATTCTCAGGCGCATGAACGATGTAGCGCGCCTTGATCTGCTCTTCATCCATCAACGCCTCTGGCATCGGCACATCAGGCATGTCTCCCTGATGCTCGAAGCCGGGTTCATCGACCTGGAACGAGGCCGTCAGGGCGAAGATCGCCTTGCCGTGCTGGATCGCCAGCACGCGCCGCGTGTTGAAGCTGGATCCGTCGCGCAGCCGATCCACCTGATAGAGGATCGGCACCGAAGGATCGCCCGGCAGCATGAAATAGGCATGCAGCGAATGCGCGAAACGATCGCCCTCAACCGTCCGCTGCGCCGCCATCAGCGCCTGACCGATGACCTGGCCGCCGAAGACGCGCTGCCAGCCCACCTGCGGGCTGTTGCCGCGAAACAGGTTCATCTCGATCGTTTCCAGATCGAGCGTCGCCAGCACGGTTTCCATGGGGGTGGGCTTTTCCGTCTCTCGCGACATTTTGCTTGAACTCCGATGGTAGGAACCGTGAACAGGATGATCTATATAGAGCAGGAAGTGACAGTAAGACACAGGGAAGCGCTATGTTGGACATGCTGGTAGTGGGTGGCGGATATGTGGGTCTTGCCGCAGCGGTCGCAGTCAAGCAGGCAGCTCCGCATCTCGACGTCATGGTCGTGGAGGCCGCTCCGGAATCCGTATGGAAGAAGGATATGCGGGCGTCGGCGATCATTGCCGCCGCATCCAAGATGCTGGAGGTTCTCGGCGTCTGGAACGAGATCGCGCCGGAGGCCGAGCCGATCACGCGCATGATCGTCACCGATTCGCGCACCAGCGATCCCGTGCGGCCGGTCTTTCTCACCTTTGACGGCGAGGTTGCCGAAGGCCAGCCCTTCGCCCATATGGTGCAGAACGTCACCATGGTCGGCGCATTGCGCGGCGCCTGCGAGCGCCTGGGCGTCACCATACGCCACGGGCTCAGCGCCACCGGCTTCGTGACCGATGACAGCAAGACCACGCTCACCCTTTCGGATGGCAGCACACTGGAGACGAAGCTTCTGGTTGCCTGCGACGGCGTCCGCTCCAAACTGCGCGATATGGCCGGCATCAAGACAGTCAACTGGGACTACGGTCAGTCCGGCATCGTCGTCACCGTCGAGCACGAGCGGCCGCACGAGGGCTGCGCGGAGGAGCATTTCCTGCCCTCCGGTCCCTTCGCCATCCTGCCGCTGAAGAACAACCGCTCCTCGCTTGTCTGGACGGAGCGTACCTCCGATGCCGAACGACTGGTCGCCTCCGACGACCTCATCTTCGAAGAGGAGCTGGAACGCCGCTTTGGCCACAAGCTCGGCACGCTGCGCACAGTCGGCGATCGCCGCGCCTTCCCGCTTGGTCTGACGCTTGCCCGCGCCTTTGTTGCGCCGCGCTTTGCGCTGGCGGGCGATGCTGCCCACGGCATCCACCCGATCTCCGGCCAGGGCCTCAATCTCGGCTTCAAGGATGTGGCGGCGCTCGCCGAAACCATTGTCGAAGCCGATCGCCTCGGCCTCGATATCGGCTCGATCAATATCCTCGAGCGCTACCAGACCTGGCGCCGCTTCGACACCTTCCGTATGGGGGTGACCACCGATGTGCTCAACCGGCTGTTCTCCAACGACAACACGCCGCTGCGCATCGCCCGCGATTTCGGCCTCGGTATCGTCGACCGCCTGCCCAGCCTCAAATCCTTCTTCATCGGCCAGGCCGCCGGGACCACAGCCAAGGACAATCCGCGCCTGCTGGCTGGTGAAGCGATCTGAACGCGCCGGAGCAAGCGCATTTGATCTCGGGCAAGGGGCCAATCAGGCCGAATGCTTGAAATACAGCGCTGGTGTCGTGCCGAAATGCGCGCGAAACAGTTCGATAAAAGCGCTGACCGTTTCGTAACCAAGGTCAAAGGCGACCGTAGTTACGGAGTTTCCGGCTGCCAGCATTTCCAGAGATCGCAGCAATAGTGCGCGCTGGCGCCAGGAGCTGAATGTAAGGCCGGTCTCCAGCACGAACCGCCTGCTCAGCGTGCGCGGCGCGATGCCGGCCCAAACAGCCCAATCCTCCAAGCGCCGTCGTTCCGCTGGTGTATCCGAGATGACGCGGGCAATTCTTTGCAGGCGGGGATCAGCGGGCATGGGTAGGTCAAGGGCTTCTCCCGGTATCACGGCGATCTCATCCAGAATGACGCCCGCAATCCGCCACTGCGCTTGGGAAAATGGCCCCTCCTGCCAACTCGCGGCTCGCGCCACGGCCTCATTCAGCAAACCAGAGAGGCGGATCACCCGCGGGGTATTCGGCAAGGCGGCACACGCGGCTTCTGCAACATAGACGCTCCAGCCGTGAAAAGCGCCGTGCGAGACGAAATCATGCTCGATGTGCGGCGGAAGCCATACCGCGTTGACGGGTGGTATGAGCCAGCGGCCATGATCCGTACCGATGGTAACCACTCCTCGCACCGTGCCGAGCAATTGACCTCGCGCATGGCTGTGTCGCTCCGTGCGCCGAATTTCAGCCTGTTGGCGGCGACTGACCAGGATGACCGGTTCCGCCGTCGAATCGAGGCGTAGGGGATCGATAAGGAAATCGTACATGGCCTCAAAGCCGTATTGATTGGCATTGATACGTTAGCAAGGCAAAAGCCGTCGGGCTAGATGAAAGGCATTCCCAATCTGAAAACACAATGGAGATAATGATGACGACCGAAGCTGTGATGACACAAGGCGAAGTTCATGAACTGCTCCACCGCATGTTTGCCGCCTTCACGGATCCGGCTACCAAACCGGAAAAATTCGCCGAGTTGCTGACACCCGATTACATGCAACGGGTCGACGGAAAGCAGCTCGATTACCAGGGCTTCCTTCACCACAGCCGAGCGCTTCAGGCCGACCTTGCCTCAAGCAACGTCAACTTTGAGCATGTGGTAACAGACGGCGTTTCGGCGGCCACGGTGCACATCGCCGAAGCAGTGAAGATCACCGGCGAGCGCATTCGTCTCAAGGTGATCGCCTACTATCAGTTTCGCGGAAATCGCATCAGCCTGGTGGACGAGCTGACTCACCTGCTCGAGGGAACGGCGCATGATCGGGATCTGGGTTCGAGAATGCCGGATTGAACACTGGCGATGCGGTATCGCGGCGGATCCAAACCTGGCAGGCCCGATGAAATTCAGCGCCCTGATCCTGAGAGGACCTCAATCCTCGATGCGGCGCGCTTCCGAAATCAACATGATCGGAATGCCGTCGCGGATCGGATAGGCAAGGCGCGCTTTTTCTGAAATCAGCTCGTTCTTTTCCCGATCGTAGCTCAGCCGCCCCTTGGTGAGCGGGCAGACGAGCAGATCGAGCAGTTTTGGATCGACCTTGCTGACTGTGACGTCCATGACAAACTCCCAGAGCAATTCCAGCAAAAGTGCAGAGCGGTTTTCCGTCCGGAATTGCGTGACAACAAAGAGATAGAGTATCTCCGCATTTCGAAGAAAAGCGAACTTGCTCTATTGCAGGATCGATCCGGTATCGCCGGAGCCGGCGAGCACGATCTTGATGATGGCGATGAAGGTTTCCGCTCGTGTCTTCAGATCGTGAGCTTCGAGAAGCGCCTGCTTCTCGGCAGGCTCGAAGGGCGCCATCATCGACAGCGAATTGACCAGCATCATATTGTCGGCCCGTTCGACGCTCTCCCAATCCGCCTCCAGCTTATTGGCATCGAGATAACTGCGGAAGGCCGCAAGCAGCGCCGCGCGATCGACGGTGCCTTCTTCGTGGTGCGACTTGAGGTCGGAGATGAACGGCGTGATGCGGAACGTGCGGTAAGGTTGCTGATGACCGGTAACTTCGTCCATCAGCCGAAAACGGCAGATGCCTGTCAGCGCCGTAATATAGCGGCCGTCGCCGGTTTCGGAGATCGAGGTGATACGGCCGAGGCAGCCGACATGGGAGAGATTGGGTGAGTCCGCCGGTTCTCCAAGTGCCGGTTGCACCATGCCGATCAAACGGTTGCCGGTGATGGCCGCGTCGAACATGGCGAGATAGCGCGGTTCGAAAATATTGAGCGGCAATTGCGCGCCGGGCAGCAGCAAAGCACCGGACAAAGGAAAGACGGCGGCGGTTTCAGGCAGATCGCTTGGCTTCAGATATCTGGCATTACCTACTTGCATGTTTCCATCCCGCTAGATCACTGCGCCGCGCGCCGCAGTGGGCGCGCAGGAACGACATCCAGTCGCGGCCGTTGCCCATCTCGCGCCGCGCACCCGACAATGTGGGCTCGTCTGCCGAAAACACAAGAGTATTTTGCAGCAAAATGCCATCCCCCTTCACTCTCGGCCGCCTCAAGACGCTCGAGAGCAGGAAGGGCAGCGCCGTCTCTGCCTGTTCAGGAAAACAGGATCGACGAAAGCTTGCGGCGGGCGGCAATCGTCGCAGGATCCTTCGGGCCCCAGACATCGAAAAATTCGAGCAGCTGGCGGCGAGCGCCATCATCGTCGAAACCACGATCCTTGCGCATGATGAGAAGCAGATGTTCGGCCGCCTCGTCACGCTTGCCCTCGACATTGCGGATCTTGGCGAGCTTGACGCGCTGCTCGTGATTGTCGGGGTTGGTCGCGAGCTCATGCTCGATTGCGACGGGATCGCCGAGCTTGCGGGCTTCCTCGATCTGGTCGAGCTTCTTGACCACGGCCTGGATGCCGGCATCGTTGGCAAGCGTTTCCGGCAGGTCCGTAAGAGCTTCGCGGGCACGCTGGCTCTGGCCGGCGGCAATCATGCATTCCGCCATGCCGGCGAGCGCCTTGGCGTTTTCCGGATCGGCCTGCAGCACGGCGCCGAAGAGTTCGGCAGCGCCATTGACGTCGCCGGCGGCAAGCAGGCCACCAGCCTCTTCCAGAACGGCGACGATTTCGGCGGCCTGATCGTCAGCGCCGCCGGCCGGACCGCCGAGGCGATCGATGAACTGGCGGATCTGGCTTTCCGGAACCGCACCCATAAAACCATCGGCGGGGCGGCCGTTGACGAAGGCGATGACGGCCGGGATCGACTGGATGCCGAGCTGGCCGGCGATCGAAGGATGATCGTCGATATTCATCTTCACCAGCTTGACCCGACCCTGGGCTTCCGTGACGACCTTTTCCAGAACAGGCGTCAGCTGCTTGCAGGGACCGCACCAGGGCGCCCAGAAATCGACGAGTACGGGCTGGTTGCGCGATTCCTCAATGACATCCTTGGTGAAACTTGCCGTCGTCGTGTCCTTGATCGGCGAGGCGCCGGATGCCACAGGCGCAGCGCCAAAGGATGCCGAGGCCGACATCTGCCCGCCAAAGGAAGCGTTATAGGGATTGTTCGGACCGCTCATAAGTGTCTCCCGCCTGCCGGCATCCGTGATCCTGTGAAAAGCATTGCCGCTACGAACCGATCAGGTCCGGATAGTTGCACACTCCATGAAGTCGTCAAAGCGACGGGACCATCAGAAGACATCCCGCTCGCGATAATCTCAGCGCTAAAATCGTACCTTAAGCCGTTACTTTCAAGACTAGCGGCGCATGTCCCGTCGCCTCCATGAAGCGCAGCAGATCGGCGCTCGCAATCGAGGTCGTCGCGTCGTTCGATAGAGGGTGGCAATTGACGATATCATGCGCCATCAGCTCGGCATCGAGAATGAAGGTAACGTTCTTGCCGATATCGTTGATCGCACCGAATGCCGTGACCGAGCCTGGAATGACACCGAGATACTCCATCAGCTTTTCCGGTTTTCCGAAAGAAACCTTGCTGGCCGCGCCGATCAGCGTGTGCACGGTCTTCAGATCGACCGTCGCGTTCTCTTCGACCGTCAGGAGGAAGAAATTGTCCTTCTTGTCCTTCACGAACAGGTTCTTCGTGTGGCCGCCGGGAATCTCGTCGCGCAGCGACACCGATTCGGCAACGGTGAAGACCGGCGCGTGATCCTTGGTGCTGTGGCCAATGCCAAGCCCATCAAGGAATCGGAAAAGATCGTCTCGTGTTTTCGGGCTTGTCTCTGTCATGGCATCTCACGGCATAAATGATCTGCTCCTGATACGTCGCCGATAATTTCATTGCAATCTTTCAGACGCGAAAGGCCGACGTTTCCGGGCTTTTCGAAGGCCACGGCAAAAAAGCTGAAATTTTTCTTGGCTATCTCGTCATTTCCCTGTTGCATTTGAAAAACGGTTAGGCCATATAGCGCCCGTCGCCGCAAGACGACGCCCAGCGGTCCAACACACTACCCCGGATCGCGACGGGAATGAGCGGGTGTAGCTCAGGGGTAGAGCACAACCTTGCCAAGGTTGGGGTCGAGGGTTCGAATCCCTTCGCCCGCTCCAGTTTCCAAACACTCAAAGCCTCGGTTTTCCGGGGCTTTTGTGTTTTTGGCCGGTTTGGCAATTTCGGCAAATTAGACGTCCAACGTCAGCGGGTTACAGCATGGTTACCAGCAGACCCTAGTCATCAGTAGGTATTCCGATCGCCGGTGATCAGACTATAGCCATGAGTGCGGAAAAGCATGCTTCAGCCATGCTGGACCTCAAACTCTTTTACTTCATTTGCCAGCGGCGGCTCCACAATGCCGAGGAAATCGAATATTTCGCTCAGCATCCCCCCAATCGAAGCCAAGTCCGATCGAATGCGCCCGTCGCCAAACCTAGCTACGTGTTGCGCGGCTGAAATCTTGGTATCGCCACGAAACTGGCGAGTAACATAAATCTTGTAAGCATCATCCACTTGAACATCTCCAACCTCACCCTTTAGGATTTGCTCAATAAGGGACGCTGGAAAAACATCGCCCCTGATCCTATCTTCAAGCATCCCTTCTTGTTCCGCCCAATTCCAAACGTCGCTACCATAAAGAACCTCCAAGGTTACCGGCAATCGAAAGCCAGCAGCCAAAGCGGCAATAGCGTGTGGAGGCTTGGGGTAACAAAAACACTTCGCAGACGCGACATTGCCGGTGGCGCTGTTCCATGTCTTTCGCGCCTCATTGGCATCCCAATCCAGAATGCCCGCAGATTTAGGATTGCCTGAATGATGCTTGTGGTAAGATCTCCAGCCGTTCAGCATATCGATTACGTAGCCATGTCCAGCGCCAGCAATTTTCGTCTCAAAGTCGACAAAACGCGCACGTCCGGGCTCAAAAACCGCTGCGCACCGCTGAAGGATAATCCGGTCGCTCTCGCCCTCAATAAAAATTTTTGGGCGATTTTGTCGAGCAAACTGTTCGGCCGCTACTCTCGCCTCGATTTGGTCGCGAACATCCTGAACCAATTCCTTTACTCGTGGCGACAGAAGAGCCATTGTGCCCATTTTTTCGTCCACCCCATTTGATGAACCGCTTACTTCAGTCCCCTTCTCGTCCGTGTCTCGGAAAACATGCAAGCACATGACCTGAGGCGGCTTCAAATCTCCCAAATCGTAGAAGACCGGTGAATGTGTTGTCAGAAGTATCTGGGCGACCCCACTGATGGCAAAATCCTTTAACTGCACCGCAAGTTCGACAGCAGTTGCGAATTCAAGGTTATTTTCTGGCTCTTCATACGCCCAAATGAAACTGTACGGGGCGGCTCCTCTCACCTGCAATGACCGTTTCTTTTCAGCCATAAATCTCAGGATTAATGGAATATGGCGAGCCTTGATTCCATCACCTCGATGATCAAGAGAAATCGATTTTTCCCCACTTAAGAAGTCTAGCCTCTGAAATATTGGACTGAGGTCGCGAGGCAGGGCAAGTCGCGTGGAGATGCCTAAAGAACGCCCAATTCCGCTTGTCAAATCGGCTAGATGCTCGCCGATGGAGTCTTCGAAGGCCGTGCTTGAAGTTCGAAAAGTACGCGTCGCAACTTCAGCTATAATGGTATATATTCTGCCACGCAGATCATCGAAATAATTGGCGTCTTTTATCGCCGGAACATACTCAAACTCGATCTGCCTTAGCAGTGCGTGCGCGTTCGATTTTTCAGGTATCTCCACCCGAGTTCGAATCTCCCTGCCGCGTCTATTGGTTGTTATCCTATATCCCCAATATTCGTTTGAATGCTGGCCACCGGTTCGCCAGCGCTTTTCCCAGGCAATAATGCTTCCATTGGTAGCATGGTATGAAGAAGGTATATCAAACTCCAATCGAACAACGACCTCCTTTGCGGTTTTGGCACGCTCTGGAACAAAAACATTGTAATCATCTTCAAATACAAAAGACGATCCAGGGTTAGTTTTACCGTTAAAAAATAGATTAATTGCCCTAAGAATGTTTGATTTTCCGCAGTCATTCTTTCCAACAAATATAGAAAGCCTATCAGAAGAAATACTCAATCTTTGAATTGAACGAAAATTCTCGATATGAATACTGCGTATTGCCACACTCATCCAATGCATCCTCAATAAAACGAATCAGCACACCGTAAAACAATATAATATAAGAAAATATTCGCGGTGAGGTGGCTTTTTGCTCCTCGCCATATTCCGGATTAGTCCAGTCTTTTCTCAGCTTTTTGCATAATTTCGTACGGATCGACGCCAATCGTCCTGCAAACCATCACGAACTCGGCGGCATCAAGCCTGCGTTCCCCTAGCTCGAGCTTTGAGATGAATGTTTGGCGGTAGCCGAGCTTTTTTCCCAGCTCCGCTTGTGTGATTCCCGCACGTTTTCTGGCCGCCACCAGCAGCTCTATCATCGTTCGATAGAGGTCAGAACGTATGGAAGACACGGAAGCGCCAGCTTGTTGAACTAGCACTTCAATAAGACCCCACTTTCGGGTACCCCAAATTAGGGTATTCGTACATAATATTCTGATGCTGATTCGGGAGTAGCAATGAAGCATCAGTACATCGGGGACATCAACGACTATCGGAAATACGCGCTGCTACGGTCGTTGGCGTCGAACGGAATAAATACGATTGGCATCTGCTGGATGCTGACACCTCCCGACACTCGTAACGACGGAGGCAAACTGGAGTATCTTCGGCAGCCAGATAAGTTCCGCGATTTCGATCCGGTACTTTTCGACATACTGGCCCACGCCGCCGCCACGCCCGACCGTCGCCGCCTGCAAACGATCGAAGACAGCGGCGCAATCCCAAATGCGCTTTACCATAACGACTTGCTGTCGGATTCCTTGTCCGAGCGAGCGGCATTTATGGACGCATGCGCGTCAGCATTCCGCCACGCCGACCTAATCTTCTTCGATCCGGATAATGGTCTCGAAGTCTCCTTGCCCAAAGGACGGAAGCACTCGTCCAAGTACCTGTATCTGGGCGAGGTGGCGACATTCTATGCGTCGGGTAAATCGCTGCTGATCTATCAGCACTTCCCGCGAATCGAACGTACGGCATTCATAACGTCATGTGCCATGCGTCTGCGAGCCGTCGCGCCCGATGCAGAGATTTGGACTTTTACCAGTTCCAACGTCGTCTTCCTACTCCTCCTGCACCCAGAGAGCCCAGCGCGGCTGGCAATGGCAGCAATGCAAGCCTGCCAACAATGGGACGAGCGTTTCATCGTGGGCGCGCACCTAAAGGATGGTCGGACTTGGGCATAATTGACGGCGATTTCTCAGAATGTTTTTTTGTAATTTTTTCAATGGGATGAGAAAATGAACAGACTAAGTCTCCTCTTCACGTGCGCCGCTCTGACCTTGTCCGGCTGCGCAACTGTTGAAACGAAAACGTCGATGGTTACTCCGGTCGGTAATAGTGTCCGCGAGGCCGGCCCCGGCGACGTTGTCATGTCATTTGAATCGCGTCGATCGCTGCCCAACATTGTTGGCAAAGCCGATATCTGGGGCCGCACGACAAGCGCGGGCGGAACCACCGTAAGATTCATTGGAGGAAGGGGTAACCAAGCGTTCTTCGAGCGGTCGGACGTGGCGGTTGAGAGCAACGCCACCACGATGACCGAGAGCCCAATGATTATTCCGCAAACAACGACGACCACCGTAGACGGAACCTTCGGCCTAACATCGGTCAACGGAACAGCTCGATCCACATCCTATCAGTACATTCCACCGCGCGGATCGACGCAGTATTCGACGGCACGACAGCCCATTCGGATTGTGGTTGAAAGCGGCCGGAGCGTCACCATTCAGGGCAAGGTGCTGAAGGTGCTCGGCGTTTCCGCGAACTCGGTGAAATATACCGTTCGGTGAGCGCCTCACGCGTACCAATGGTACGGCAGAAATGGAGGTCGACGCCCCCTCGGGTCCCGCGTCGATATTCGAACAATGGGGGTATCGGGGGGGAGGATTGAGCCTTTTCCCTCCGAAAGGCGCCGCAGGTTGGCAGTCTCAGGCAACAATCATCTGCGCCGGTCGCGTATCGATAATCAGATAGTCCATCGAATTGCAGCAACCACTGTCTTCAATGGCGGTATTGATCTCTTCGGCGTTAATTCCGGTGCGGCAGGCTGCCTGCTGCACCGTCATCATGGTAACTTCACCCGTGGCGTTGTCGATCACCAGCAAGTAGTCCATCGCTTCATTCCTCCGTGTTTGCAAAATTAAAACACAGCGGAGTTTTTGGGACAATTTATCTCGTAATTTCAGCAACATAATGCATGAACTGGGCGGCAGCTGATGGCCTGCCGCCGCCCGCATGGGCCGCTACGGGCCGGCGTACGTACTCCCAGCGGCGCTGTGGCTGTAGGCGTGGTCCAGGGCCGCCATAGCAGCAGCGCCACCGCGTACGGCCTGGGTGTAGTGACCGAGCGTCACGGTGGGATTGGCGTGCCCCGCTATCTGGGCAACGAGGCCAACCTCGATCCCCTGCGCCTGCAATGTGGAGATGAAGGAATGGCGTGCAGAGTGCGGCGTTACATATGAGAGCCTGAGCGCGTTGAAGACAGGAGCCCAATAGCGCTTACGAAAATTCTGATAAAGCAAAGGCCCACCACCGCCCAACCTCGGCTTCGGCCATTCCTGAAGGCGGCCAGGGCCAGGAAAGACGCGATGTAGCTCCTTACCCTTCCTTGGGCAACGAATGCGCCATTCAAGCAGCATCTCGCGGAGAGTGGCGGTCATCGGGATCTCACGTGTTCCCGCTTCCGTCTTTGTCATCTCCGTCAAGGAGCCGTCGCGCTCTTGAATACGACAAATGCGAATGACACCCTTATCAAAATCCACCTCACTCCAAAGCAAGCCCAGTTGTTCCGAGGGACGCGTACCTGCGAGGAACGGAAAAGCATAGTAGATGCCATGCTCTACATCATTCTTTGCGGCGGCAACTAGCCTTGCGATGTCCTCTGGCGTGAGGATCGCCTTCTTCGGCTTATGCCGCGACCGTGCAAGCCCGGTCGGCATCGACGGTGCACGGACGGAAAAATCCTCTTCGGCCAAAGCAAGGATAGATTTCAGGTGACTTTTGGCACGGTTGGCCGTGTAGTTACCGCACTGCTCGACAACCGTTTTGTGCCAGACACGGATCATGGCGGTCGTCAGCTCGGGCAATTTGATTTCGCCGAGGAGCTTGATGAACCGGGCACTCTTGGGCGCGACCCCACTTTCGGTATAATCAGCGCGTTCTTGCGCAGTGCCGATCAATAACGGACCGCGAATCGCGCCGTTGGCGACCACTTTATAGCCCTTCAAGGTTGATGCCTTGACCTTGCTTTCCTTGTCGGCCAACCAATGGTCAATCGCCTTGGAGACGGTTGGCGCCTTGCGCTCATCGACGTAGTTGTTTTCGGCGACCTTAACGAGGAGAGCATTCCGGAAAGCCTCGGCATCTTTCTTCCGATCGAATGCGCGCCGCCGCCGCTTCTTTGTCAGAGGTTCACGGTATTCGCAGTAATACTGCGGATATTCGGCTGTGGTGCCGTCCTTGAGTTTGCGACGTCGAGTCGCTCTGGTGATAGAAACATTGAATTCAGTCATTGGATTACCTGTGTCAGATGAAAAAATCTCAAGGAAAACACAGGCTTGTAACCGGCACAAGTAGTCACAGACGGCGCACAAGATGTGCCTTGCGACCACTCGCCAGTAACCCATGGCGTAACCTTGAATTATCGGGAAATGCGGAGACCGCGACGCGACGCGGTCTCTGATATTTCGGATTCCGAGCTCATGGAGGTTGAAATCGCAATCAAGACAGCCGGAATCGAGATTGGCTTGAGGGTGTGTGTGGCGGCTGTGGCGCGTCATGGCCGCTGGCCAGCTGGGCCGCTGACGGGTGCGGTAGCCCACACCCCACACTCACCAGCCCTACACACATGCCACAGCTGCCACAGCGCCAGCTAAAAGCTGGCTTTCTCGACATAATCCTCCGGTTTGAGACGCTCGTAGCCACGTACGAAGCGAGAAGCCGCGGCGTTGCCGGAGACAGGGTGGCCAACACGAAATTTCGTCGGTTCCCAACCGAGCTTCCGCATGAGCGTAGCCAATCGTTTACTGTGGGATTGAGTTTGGCGCTCTAGCGGGATCCCCAACGTGCCGGACAAAATTTCATGTGTTTCTAATCTTACGACGTCCCCATACACTTTGCCTCTCAGCTCAGCTAACTTCTCTGTCCATGGATCTTCCTCTAGCCGCTCGGCTTGCTCGACCGCAGCAGCCTCCCAGAGGTGTTCGGGCAAAGTGATTTGTTCACCAGCGGCTTCAGCACATACAGCTTCTGCCCAGAGCTGATCACGATCCCGAGCGAGGGCCTTCAAATCAATGGTACCGGTCCTGATGGGCCAAAAGCGCCGGTTACCTGTTTGGTCGCGCAGATAGGTGGCCTCATTTGTGGTACCTATGAAGATGGCCTGGCGCAGTCGTGCCTCCACAAAGCGACCGTATGCCATACGAGAGCGGTCCTCCTGGCGCGACGCAAAAGCTTTGATTTTGTTAACCTCGGCCTTATTGAGACCTTCGACTTCGCCAAGCTCGTAAATCCAAATGCCTTCCAATAACTCCATCTGAGCCCGAGGCTCTTGCGTCAGGATCTCCTGATCGGAATGCAAACCGTGTCCAGCTAAGATCTGGAGCGCACTGGATTTACCAGAACCCTGTACACCTTCTAGCACCGGAATGGTGTCGAACTTAACACCCGGCCGCATGACCCGCCGTACCGCCGCGATAAGTGTGATGCGCCCTATCGACTGATTGAGGGGTGTATCATCCGCACCCAGATAGCGCGTGAGCCAATGAGAGATACGCTCTTCACCATCCCACCGTAGATGCGACAGCATTTCTCTTACAGGATGAAATGCGTTCTCCAGCGCGAGTTGATTGATCGCGTCTCGGACATTGTCTGCTCTGGGGTCAAACTTAAATGCATCAAGAAACAGACCGCGAATGATGCTGACTGCATCGTCGCTCACCTCGCCATGAATCTCGGGTAAGACAGTTCCGTCGATCATTTTACGGTGGCGAAACTGATCGTATCTGAAGGAATGCCCGAGACGCACGAGCCCCACGAGGGTGTTCGCCAGCGATGCGATTGGTTTTCCTTTAGACGTTGTTTCGGGCCATCCGCTCTCCACAGCAGAGATCGCCCTCCGGGCTTGCCGTGTGGCGTAGGCGTTCGCGTTCCTCTTCTCCAGAACGGAAGCCGATATTCCGTAAGCCGGGTTCATCAGTATCCCCGCAATAATTTCCAGAGAACCGCCGCAACGTGCGATTTCGCAGGAAACGCTGTAAACAGCCTCGCTTCGAGACACGAAACGCGACTTCCCGTCTTCGTCTAGTTCGTCACCAAGGATGATAAGCTTGCGTATCGCTTCATTTACTGACACGGGGAGCAGGTCCAGCGTAACTGGTGCAACGGGAGCGATATTTGTCGCTCCCTTTGGTCCTGCCGGGCCTGGAGTGTTACTTCCGTCTGGAAAGTCCCCCAACGAATAACTGCGGCTCAAATCAAACTCTATGAGTTCCGCAACGACGGACTGACGCCCTTTCGCACGTTTCTTTTTGTTAGGAACGTTAGTCAGATAGGGCAGTCGAAGAAGTCGGTCGACATTATGCACATGATCGCCGCCAAGCTCCTCGGCTAAGGCGGCATTTACTCTTTCGCAGCGATCCAGATCTTCAGACGGATCGGCAAGCATCCACAATGCCTGATAACCGCCTCCCGACATGACGATAACAGAGGGCGGGAGCCGATATAAGCGAAGACGGGAGAGCACATCGTCCGATAGATGGTCGATATCTACATAAACCGCTCGCGCCCGGATGATGTCATCTTTCCGGGCTTTTCTATCACGGATGTTCTGATCAATTTCATTAGGCGAGTAGTAAAGACCGACCTCTCCTTCGAATCTTTCGAGCCATTCCTTCATCGAAAGGCGCTCATCATATTTGAACGTCTTAAACCGTGGCGGTTCGTTTTCGGGGTGGAGCGCGGCAAGATCGACGCGACCACCATGGAATAATTTAGCTAGAAAATCGGCAGCGGCTGCAGGGTCTGGATAGCGCTTAATGTTCATGCGATGCCTCCCTGACGAGAGGAATCGATGTGGGCAACCACCTCGGACAGCTTAACCAGTTTCCTGGAATTGAACGGCGTATAGTGGGGAATATTACCGTGCTTAACTGCGCGCTGAATCTGCCAGTAGTAGATACCGAGGATCTCAGCAGCTTCGTGGAAAGTGAGGAGTTTTTCGGGAAAACTGCCTAACGCAGAGTGCTCGTTTGGCACACAATAAATCGATCGCATGTTCTCATCTCTCAGAAGAGGGAGAGATGCGCGTCGCCAAAAAATTCGCCGCACAGCGCATCTCTCCCCGTTTGAAATTATGGGGAGGATGCAACCGGCAGCGCTCTCTAGAACTTTTCAACCTCGATGGTTGTTACGTCGCAAGCACTACGTCATGAAGGCGGCTCTCACCGCGCGTCAGCACACTTCATCAGTCGCAACGTAACCATGGCAGGCGTTACGCACCTTGTAAACTTTTAATTTTGTTCACGTTTTGTGGTCAGTGAGTCCTATATTTCCGCGCACCCGCGCGCGTAGCTGCGCCGCCATGAACGACTGACGCACAGCGGGCACTAGGCGTACCGGGCGCACGAGACGTACGAAGGCATGAATTTCCTACCAGTGGCTGTGCTTGATCATGCGAAGATCGGTTCAATATTGCTACTTCCGCGAGATCTTCATGTCCTGCGGCTGGATCGGTAGGGCTGCATTCTGCTCGAACTTGATGCCAGCACTACTGATCTCAACGCGGTAACCACTACCGGCGGCAATCAAGATAATGATAACCACCGTCCCAAGCGTCAGGAGCCGATTGACGTCAAAATCCTTCACGTTTCACACTCCTTTTAAATCCAGTTTACTTCTGTCACCACTTTTAGGACCAAGAACGGCGTGCTATACAAAGAGTACTGCAGGAAATTTATACACCGAAACTCTAAATGAATTCAAGCGAGATATTGAAGTATTTTTCGTACTGCAAAAAACAAGAGGGATGACGGGCTATGGAGATACCGATTGTCGTGCCGCTAAAGGACGCGGCCAACTCAATTTTCATGGGAGTGAACTTGGCCCGCGTCCCTCCACCGGCTGGTGAGACTGTGAGTGTGCCGGTTATTCACGTGAAGGATCTTACTGACGGCATACTTAACGATGCCGAATCATTGGAAACTGTTGAAATTTCAGAATCTTTTCAATTGGGCAGGCAACGCCTGCAAACCGACGATTTGCTCATAAGTGCGCGTGGGACGCTCATGAAAACCACCGTCATACATGCCACTCATTCAGGAACAATCGCGAGCGCCAATTTCATCGTAGTACGAATGGGAGAGAACCCCATTCTCTCGCCGGTGCTGCTGAATGCGTTTCTGCAGCAGCCGCGTGTCCTGGCTCGTGTACTCAGCCGAGCGCCAAGTACTGCTCAATCAGCACTTACTATTCGTGATCTCGAAACATTACCGATTCCCATTCCAGCACCCGAGCTACAACCTGTGTTAGCTCACTTCCTTAAAGTGTCGGAGGATCACTATCGAACTGCTATCGATGTCGCTCGCCTCCGAAAGGAAGAGGCTATGGAAATTTTAGCTCAGTATATGGACCTTAGAGATGCGTCATAACGAGACTAAAAAGGAAACTCCCTTCGTTCCCTGGGAGCGAATTCTGCAGTCAATGTCGGAGTTGAGTAGGGCAACCCGATTTCAGCACTACAACGAGCCGCTCGCTCTCTTAGGTTTCGTTTATTGTCTCAGACGCGACCATGGAAACCTTGAGCCTCCCCTCGTTGATATTGATCATTTCTTTGCATGGCTTAGCCACCAGATGGAGGAGTGTCGGGGAGGTATAGAGATTTCGGTAATTGATTACCTTTTCCCGAACCTCAATCAATTGGAATCGGGCATTGGTAGTGGCTGGCTCAAGCTTGCACTAGGCGAATGGCCCCTCAATGGTTTCGCGGAATGGTTCCACACCAAGCTATATCAACTTAAAATTGGATGGTATCACGGCACACCGCCGTCGGTGGATCGGGTAATCTCGTCGCTTTTTAGCGGCACCAACTTCGCAACAATTTACGATCCCGCGTGCGGCACGGGGGGATTGCTACATGCGATAGCGGTGGAACGAGGAAAGAGCACTCTACTGTTCGGACAGGAAGAGATCGGCGAAGTTTGGGCCTGGGCAAAGCTTCGTTTCTGGGTCTCTGATCTCGACGCCGACTTAAGGAGCGGAAATACTCTTAAAAATGATGCTTTTCGAGAGTTCGAGCGTACTCGCCTTTTCGATCTGGTTGTAAGCAACCCGCCGTTTGGTGCGCAGATTGCTTTCCGGGATATTGGTCCGTGGACACATTATAGCGCGTTAATGGGTGATCTACCCAACCGCGTGTCGAGCGAAGTCGCATACGTAAACAAAATCTATGACAGCTTACGAGACGGAGGAATCGCAGCGATTATAGTTCCGAATGGGCTTTTGTTTCGAGCCGGGCTGGACGAAAGACTTAGAGAATCGCTGATAAAACGTGACGCTATTGAAGCTGTTATTGGCTTGCCGGCACGCCTTTTTGCCCCCAGCACGGCCATTGAAGCAGCGATTCTTGTTCTTAACAAACGTAAGGCTGACCAACGTCGAGATCACGTCTTGTTCTTAGACGCTCGGGATCTGGGTCAACGTGACAGCGCTCGTGTCGCTCTCCCGGATGCAGCAATAGAACAGATTTCGACGGCTTATCGGGAGTGGAAAACTGAACAAGGATTTTCGGAAATTGTGGCTTTACAGGATTTAACTGCTGAAGCTTTCTCCTTGTCACCCTCCCGCTATGTTCAACCTGCACCCACACAAACGACAGTCAGTTTTTCTGATCGTCGAATCCTTATCAACGAATTGGATCAACGCTGCGCTGACTTGCAACAAGAGTATGAAACACTGCGGATAAAACTTATGAGCTGGAAAGGCGAGGCAGACACAATGTGATGGTGAGGGCGATCACTCCTCGACGAAGAAATCCTCGTCTAGCCGCTTGACCTGCACCGTGCGGGCGACACGGACGCCGACGCCGTGTTCGATCATCAGATCGGCGAATCTGTCGCCGTCGATCAATACGATCCGCTGAGGCAGATGGCGGACGAAATCCATGGCCGGTGCGCTAAAGCTCGATGTCGTGACGAACACGCCCTTCGATGCGCCGAAGCCCACCAGGCTGCCGACGAAGGCCTGGATCTCGGGCCGACCAACGCCGACATGCTGCGCGTAGCGCTTGGCCTGAACATAGATGCGATCAAGGCCGAGGCGGTCCTCGTCGATCACGCCGTCGATGCCACCATCTCCGGTCTTTCCAAGGCGGCGGGCAGCATCTTCATGGCTACCGCCATAGCCCATTCCGACCAGTAGATCGACGATGGCGCGCTCGAAGAAAGCAGGGCTCTGCGCCAGGACGCGTTGTAGCAGGTCCGCTTTCAGGGCCTGATGCAGGACGGACTGTGCGGCATCGATCTGCTCCTCGGGTGTGGCGGAGGTGGTGGCATCGATGGCCTCGCCGGAGCCGATTGCCGCTGTATCCGGGCTGCCGGAGTTAGAATTGCTGGACGAATAAAATTCCACAAACGCCGGATAGGCTTTCAAGGTATCGACGTCTATGGAGCCAGGGTTGGTTGCAAGTAGCTTGCGCCCCATCTCACTTGCCACGAACCGGCCTCGCGCTGGACTGTCAATCAGGCCAGCTTTGGTCATGTAGAATTTTGCCCAGTGAAGGCGGTTATTCAGCACGCGCTGTCGCCCACTGGGCAACATTTCCTCCCGCTCCTGAACGGAAAGACCTAGCTTGTCGGCCAGTTTGTCCGCCGCCTCCGGCACACGCGTTTCGCTCTCGGCAGCGAGCCTAAGAACCGGGAGCATGAGGGACTGATAATCGGGAATGGCCATGATGGTGTCCGGGTTCAAGAGGCCGCGCGCTGACCGCGTTTTGGCCTCGGCGCCGCTGCACGTTCCGCTTTAATGCGCTCTAGAAGTTTGTCGGCCGGCTCGTCATTCGGATCCTGCGGCACAAGTTCGCCGCGAAAAGCCTTGGCGAGGATGGCGGCTTCCAGCCGGTCGAGCAGTTTTCGGGCGTGGACGGCTTTGGCCTCGAGGCCGTCTGCGCGAGCGAAAGTGGCCTCGATCTGTGCGACTATTCTAAGTTGCTCAGCTTTGGCTGAGAGAGGCAACGGAAATCCCAAGATTTTCGAAATACTGAGGGTATGCAACCCTGATGTGGAGGCGGCCAACCTCTCTATTTTTTGTCGCGCAGCAGGCGACATCAACCAGAAGAGAAGATATTTAGGATGAACCTGATCGGTCAGCCTTACCCTAATTAAGTGGTTTTGGTGGGAGCAGTCAGCGATCTCCGCATTCCAGATCGCAGCTCTGCCAACTTCTTTTAGGCTTCCATTTCCTTCGACAATCAAAACGTCGCCGACTTCCAGCCTCGTTTTTTCAAGCTCCGCAGACGTGCAGCCAATTTCGTCCACATTTTCTAGTCGTAGTTCATTGGCGTAAACGTTCGCGACCCGCAGGTATTTGACTTTGCTTCCCAATACGTTGCGATTTCTGTTTTTCGTTAACCCACTGGAAATCACTCCAAGTTCGCTTAAGGCTTTCCACTGCCAGCCTTTCGGCAACCGATGCAGAGGCTTGGTTCGATCGTCAATTAGAAGGCTTTCTACGCTCTCGTCGCCGGCAAAACTATGAAAAGCGCGTGATAGTGCGTTGGTCCTCAATAAGGCCGCCAGCTTCACCACCCGATCCAGCTCGATGCGGCCGCGGGCGATACGGGCGGTCAGCACATCCAGCTTTGCAACGATTCGGCGTTGTTCAGCGGCGGGGGGAAGCGGAAAAGCAACGGTTTCCACTCGTTTCGCAGAAATTTCCCGAAATGTTGTGCCGCTTGCAAGGCTATCGATATAATCGACCGAAGCCAGTAAATATAGTCTTACGTACTGGGGTAAGACACCATCAAAGCAAATCCAGCTTTTGAAGCCTTGATTGGTAGCCACGGGATTCTTGGCTATTGCACAATATCCGATAGGAGCACGCGAAGAAAAGAGCACAGCGTCTTTAGGTAGCAACCGTGCACCTGACGCGGCTAAACCCTTCGTGGTCAAATCCCGGCGGCCACTTCCAATGTAGCTCTGTTTATAGCCAGTCAAATCCGCCGGCCCGATCCACGGAATACCGAAGCCTGCTTCGGCGAAGTTTCCTTCCTCCTTAGTTGAAGGTGTGCCTCCACCGACAATAAGCGCTACGTCAGATGCTTTAACCCATGTCCAAACACGAGGCACATCCCAGCGCGCATCGCTCATTCCGCCGCCTCCGGCACTATCACCTCAACGGCATCGCCTTCCAGCTCCGCCATCAGCGCGACAATCTCCTCCAGCGCCGATTTGAGATGCCCCTCAATGGCAAGAGCGAAATCCTCCGGCGTCTCCAGTCCGTCCTCGGCCTGCTCACTGGTGTCCTTCAGCCAGGTGATATCGAGATTATCGCCACGGGTGGCGATTTCCTCGCGGGTAAACTTGCGGAAACGGCCGGTTTCGCCCTGATCCTGACGCGTAGAGCCACCGTTCGGGTCTTTCCCAAAGGCTTCCACGAAGGCGGCAAGATCGGCAGCCTTGAAGCTATTGGTCTTGCCATAGGAGGGCGCGCCGGACCGGGCGTCGTAAATCCACACTTCCCTTGTCGCGTCTCCCATCGGTGCTTCCTCGGCCGCGCGAGTGAAGAACAGTACATTGGTCTTTACGCCCTGCGCATAAAAAATGCCGGTCGGCAGACGCAGGATGGTGTGCAGATTGCACCGGTTCATCAACATGCGGCGCAGTTCCTTCCCGCGACCATCGTCGAACAGCACGTTGTCTGGCACGACAACGGCGGCTCGGCCGCTGAGCTTCAGCGCGCGGATGCAGTGCTCGACGAAGGGCAGCTGATAGGATGAAACGCGGTCAGTAATCGTTAGGTCATCACGAGTCGGCGGACCACCTGCGGGGCCAAACGGCGGGTTGGTGAGGATAACGTGGGCGTTCTTGAACTTTGACTCCGAGCCGCGCGGGCTCAATGTATCGGCGAGATCTATATGATCCGGGTCGATGGCATGCAGATGCAGATTCATCAGCAGCAGACGGAAGGTGTCCGGCACATTCTCAACGCCGCGCAAGGCGTCCTGCAGCTGGAATGCCTGCTGCTTGGGCGACAGCGCGAAATAATCGTCTGTCGCCGCCTTCATGAAGCTATTGGCAGCGATGAGAAATCCGCCGGTGCCAGCGGCGGGATCCTGTATAACCTCGCCAGGCTGCGGCTTCATTAGGTTGACCATGACGTCGATCAGCACGCGCGGCGTGAAATATTGCCCCGCTCCGCGTTTGGTCTCCTCAGCCATCTTCTGGAGCAGGCCTTCATAGGCATCGCCAAAACGGTCGCGCTCCTCGCTGAACCAGTGCAGCCCATCGATAGCATCGATCAGCTTGCGGAGGTTGGCGGGTTCGCGAACGATGGTTGCAGCATTCTGGAAGATGGCGACGACCGAACGATCGGCAATCTTGGTACCGTCGCCAAGATCAATCAGTGCCTGCCGATAGCGCTGCAGCACTTCAGTTTCGCTGGCCGATTTCAGCGCTCCCCAGCGATATTGTTCCGGGATGCGGCTCTCGTCCTTCTGCTCAGACGCCATCTTCAAGAACAGGAGATAGGTCAGCTCCGTCACGTATTGCTGATAGGTGACGCCGTCCTTGCGCAGCAAAGCACACAGACGCCAGAGCTTGTTTACGAGATCGGCAGAGGGGTTCATGGCAAATCTTTCGTCAGGCTACCTGGCCGCCATCCCAGATGGCGGCATTCAAATCCTTGAGCACATCTCCTAGACCGGAATCAAACTCCCGGTCCACCACATCGAACCCGCCAGCCTGTGCAAACAAAGGTTCAGATAGGATTTCAGGGTCGCTGATCGGCTGCGCCTTCAAAGCGCGACCGATGCGACCCAGCCATTGTTTTTGCTTCTGCGTCCAAACACGACTTGCCAAGATTTTTTGCACGCCGTTCTCAACCCGCGTCTCATAGGGAACAAGGGGATCGCCGAGTGCCGCCTGACGCACGAAACCAATGATATGAGCGGCGATGTCCGCATTGCGGGCACTGCCATAGGCGCGCCGAAGGCTCGCCTCCGAAAAGCCCTCAGCATCCAGGCGAATAGCCAGTTCCTTCAATTCCTTACGTGTCAGTTCGCGTGGGCGCTGCGTAGCAGCGACCATCGCAGGAATGGCATTCATGTTGTTACGGACGAACGTCTCAAAGCTTTCAATGTAATCGGCGGGGCTTGCGTTGCCGCCAAAGTTATCCTCAACCGAGATTAGTTCATCCTCGTGCTCGGAAATATAAATGCCGTCCCGCCGTCCGACTTTACGAGGCGTGTCGAGAATGGTCGTCAGGGACGGGTGTTGCTGGAAGAGAGCCGCCGTTTCGGCGGGCGGCGCGACCTTCAGACGTTCGATAAGCGGCTCCAGCGGACCGAGTACTGCCTCCAGCGTTTCTCGTTGCTCGTCTGCCAAGCGTTTCAGGCGCTGACGCAGTTTCACGACGATTTGGTCGCGGACGAATGCACGGTCTTCCTCGGTCGTGGCACGACCCAGGTCCCCGACAAGCGTTGCGAAACTCAAAGTCGGATCGACGACGACCGGTCGCATGTCCGTCACTTCCTGAAGGTTCGCATAGATATCGACGGCGTCGAAAATGCGGAAATATTCCTTGCCGATCTCATCGCATTTGCGAGTCGCTCGGCCGATCATCTGATCGTAGAGAATGCGGCTGTTGACGCGGCGAACGAAGACGAGATTGGTGATCGCGGGCACATCGATACCGGTCGAGAGGAGATCGACGGTGACGACGTATTTCGGGCGCGGATCATTCTTAAACGCCTTGATACGATCCCCTGGTTTGTCAACTGAGCCCGTGATCTTTTCGACGAGGTCATGCGGTTGGGGACCATACTCCTCAATCAGCGCGGCGCGCAGCTCTTCCACGAGTATATCGGCGTGGTCGTCGCGAGCCGCAAAAAGGAGGGTTTTGCCCGGTTGGTCCGGCGGGCACTCCGCCGCAACTGCAGTCGCGACTGCTCGGTTGAATGCGCGGGTGTAGACCTTCTTGTTGAATTCGGCGACCTCGAAATCGACCTGATCGTCGAGATCAAATAGATCGACCTGTCCCGTACGAGGATCAATTATGTTGACCTCTTCGCCCTTATCAAAGCTGATACCCGTCTGACTGAGAGCCGTCGTAATACGACGCGGCGGACGGTGGTCGATAAGGTAGCCATCGATCACAGCTTGGCGATAGCCGTACCTAAAGACCGGCGCGCCGAAAATCTCGCGAGTGTGGAACGCAGGCGTGGCCGTCAGCGCGATCTTCGTGGAGTCGAAATAATCGAGCACGCGCCGATAGGCGGAGAGATAATCATCGAGATTGCGGAAGCCGAGATCATCCTCGCGAAGTTCTGCATCCAGCGTATATCCCCGATGAGCTTCATCAACGATGATTAGATCATAGCTACCGGGTGTTGGGCGTTCGGAGGTCAGATCATCAAAAATTCGACGGATCATCGCCTGCACAGTCGCCACCTGCACGCGATCCGTCGCCTCCGGAAACTTGCGCGCCATGTCGGCAACCGGGAAGACCTGATCAAATTTCAGGAACCCATTGGTATCCGTCGTACTCATAGCGTCGAGCGTTTGGCGTCCAAGCGCGTTGCGGTCAACAAGAAAGAGAATACGACGAAAACGCTTGGCCCGTAGAAGTTCATACATGAGCGCAATGGCAAGGCGCGTCTTGCCCGTTCCCGTCGCCATGGCAAGGAGGATGTGATCCTGGTTCCGTCCGATCGCTTCCTCAACAGCACGGATCGCCTCTTGCTGATAAGGACGGAGGCCCGTGACGCCAATCTCTCGATCCTCGAAGCCAGGCGTTTCACCACCAACCCTTTGCTCAAGACGTTCGATGAGATCGCGCGGCGAGAACCACTCCGCCAGCGCTCTTGGCGCTGATTTCGTTCGGGCATCCCAAAACCATGTGCCGGATTTGGTGGCGAGTTGTTTGACATACGGACGACCGTTAGTCACGAACATGAAGGGCACGCGAAACTGATCGAGGCCATCAATCCATGGGCCGCCATGAAGTAGTTCGTCTGGCGAGAGCTTGATGCCGAGACTATAGCGTTTGGCTTGGCCCAGACGTCCAGGGACATCTCGGATTTGCCGTTTGGCCTCTATTACGCCCACACAACGGCGGTTGATGAACAGCGCATAATCGACCGGGCCGCTCTCCGTCGGCCACTCGGCAATCGCGACTGCTTCAGCGTCACCCGGGCGCGTTCCGTTTCCATAGCGCAACAGCGCTGTATCGACCTTCCAACCAGCAGTTCGCAGCTGTTCGTCAATGAGAACGCGAGTGGTTGCCTCATCGATCTCGATCTGGTCCGCGCTTCTCGCAGCAGCTTCAGCCAGAAGATCCAACTGCTGAATAGACATCGCCGAGGCACGAACCTGCAATTCGGCTAGTGTCCGTTCTGTTTCTCTTAAAGCCTCTTCAATTTCCAAGGCCTGAGCTTCCCAGAAAGCTCGGTTCCGCGCTTCGGCGGCCGCCCTTCCCTCCAGTTCAAGGCGTGCCTCCTCGGTTTCCTGGGCAGTCAATCGTGCCTTAGCTTCTGCGTCGGTGCTTGCGATGACCACTGCACGCAAACGCTCGATCTCTTGGAGCAAGCCACGGCTAGCATCCGTAGGTGGAGATGGAGGCACAAAAGGGCCAGGCCGAAAAGACGGCGCATTTCCATAGGATTGATAGAACCAAGCACCGACAGCTCGCGCAACTTTCAAACCCGTGAGGGCATCGCTTCTGGTGCCATGATCCTCGTGAGCAGCCAGATTGCCTGCCCGCTTCAAATGGTAGAATAGGTCGGCAATCTCTTGGCGGAGTACGGATCGCGTACGTAAGATGCGCAATATCTCATCGAAAGACATCTTGTTATTGGTTAGCAAAGCTTGGCGAGCAGCCACTTCCTTTGCAATTAGTTCAGCAAACTGACGCAACTTGACAAGCGCGGTTGGCGGATCGTCATGAAAATAGCGCTCGGCCAACTGGCCCAGCTTGGCCAATTGCGGGTTAGATTCTGAAAGAAATGAAAAGTTTCCAGCGTCTTCCGTCATGGGGACAGCAATGCTTTTCCATTGAGCCAATTTCAATTTCTAATGGCAATCTATTGCAATCTTTGAGAGCCGATCAAGTACAATTGCGCATCCCCAGCGGCCGCGAAGATCTGGCTGCGAGGACGGCCGACTATCCCGGTTACCATACGGTTACCGTTACGCTAGTTCACGCCGTTGGGCCACGGTATGCCGTAATGCAATCTAACGGTTATTTATAAGTGCTAGCGACGACCTCGAAAAATGATGAAAACATCACCCTTGTGAATTAGTGTGAACTGCGTTACACCCACTCGCATTAAGGGAATGCTGCAATTTATTGCTTGCCAAGGTTGGGGTCGAGGGTTCGAATCCCTTCGCCCGCTCCAATTTTCTCAGAAGCATGTATTGACGACTAGGCCGGTAACGGCCTTTCGTCGTTTTCGGCTCGATGAGCGGAGTTGCCGCAAGCCGCGATGGCTCGCATTCTGCGAATCGGAATGATCGATGGCCGTGCAAGTTCTCCAGGTCTCAAATCAGTCTCAATTGACGTTCAGGTCTGCGGCTCAGGCTGACAGACAAAACGCGGTATTGCTTGCATGAAAAGAAAGACGCCCCTGCTGATTGCGATGTTGTCGCTTCTGCCCGGGCCCGTGCTTGCCCATCCGCATATCTTCATCGACGCAAAGTTCGAGGTCGTGGCGGCGCCGGACGGCTCTATCAGCGAGCTTCGCAACGTCTGGAGCTTCGACGAGGTCTTCTCTTCGTCGGTGGTCGTGGATTTCGACAAGGCCGGCAATCCGACGCTCACGCCGAGCGAGCTCAAGGCGGTCGGCAAGACGGTCAGGGATTCGCTTGCGCAGTACGGCTACTATACGAACGTGACCAGCAACGGCAAAGCGGTACCGATGGCCAAGCCCGATGCCATCCAGGCCGATTACAAGGACGGCTCGCTGATCCTCACCTTTTCGCTGAAACCCGAGCAGAAGACCTTCCTCAAGGGAAATACGATCTTCGGGATCTATGACAAGACGCTCTACACGGCCGTCGATTTCGCCACGGACAACGACATGACCGTTGCGGGCGCGAATATGGGCCGCTGCAAGCGCAAGGTCATCAGACCCAATCCCAAGGAAGTCATGGCGGAGAATCAGGCGGCACTGACCAGCATGTTCTTCAGCGACCCGCAGGGCACGGACTATTCGCTGCTGGTGGCGACGCGGCTGGAAGTCCAGTGCTGACCCCAATCCACAGCCTTGAGGCGCTCTGACGCCCCTCTCACGCCAATGGCGGCAGATCCGTGCGTATCGAACCATCCGCGCGCCGTGAGGGTGATATGAAGCGGCGAGCGACAATCCAGCAGGCGAGCGCCCAGGTCGCCCCGGCACACCAGCCTCCAAGCACGTCGGTCGGATAATGCACGCCGAGATAGAGGCGGCTCATACCGATCAACAACGTCAGCAGGATGCCGACCGCGATGATGAAAATCCGTGTCGACCGATGAGGACGCGTGCCGGAAATCAGGGCAGCTAGCGTCAGATAGGTCACGGCCGAAACCATTGCGTGGCCGCTCGGAAAGCTCAGATCGTTCACCTCGACCAGGTGCGGCACGATATCCGGTCTCGGGCGCGCCACACTTAGCTTCAACACGGCGCTCAGCGCCCATCCGCCAAGCACGGACACCAGCACGAAGATGGCGATCGCACGGCGTCGATCCAGCAGCAGGTAGATCGTCACCAGCACCGTCATCATTGCCAGCACGGTCGTTCCACCGAGGCTTGTAATGTCCTTGACGGCATGGGCTAGCCAGCCCGGCCCTATCGGAACCGACAGATCGCCCGGCTGGCGCAGGGCCAGCAATATCGCTTCATCGAAGCCCTTCGTACTTCCCTCGAGCACCTCGCCCGTCAGGTAGACGAACAACAGGATTCCACCGGAAAGGGCGGCGAACATTAGGAGCAGCAATGGCTCGTAGCGGCCCAGCCGTCCAATTATGCCCGTGTCGTGAGATCCCTGATCGTTCATACCCTGTCGCCTGCCTACCCTATCTTGCTGTTACCGTTTCCATACTCGGAGCGATCTGTCGTCGCCCGCAGTTCTGTCCGAAATGAGGACCATCGCTATCTAGTGATGGAATTCATGCAATCCAACCGCAAAAAGCCGCTTATCGGATCGCGTTTTTCGCGAGATTTCAGGTTCGTGAAATATTGCGCCTTTATTCTCACGCTGACCCTTTGCGATCATCGTCGTCAGCAGGGCACCATTTGCTCATGAGGGAGAGCATCCCGGATGCCGCCAAACGAACGCAGTAGCGCCGTCAAGTTTCATCGCCTCCGAGGACCGCAGAGAGCCTTTCCTATGCAGATTGCCAAGCACCTGCCAAATCTCGTCCAGGACGCCTTCGGCCGGTTGGACACAGGCAAGGCGAAAGCCGGCTCGCGGAATCGCCTCCCCTTTATGGGCGGCGGCCTATGAAACCAGGTAGATGCCACTCCCGGCTTTCCACAGGCGGAGCAAGACGTTCGATTAATAAGTCAACCTTACAGTATGCTTCTCAAATTTTCTCTATTTTGGGAACCTCGAGCTGTGCTATTGGTGCAGCAAGGGCGATCAGGGACCAGGTATTGTCAGAGTGTTAAGTGTTGGGACATCTTTCGCCGCCCGGTTGCTGGCGACGGCCGGATTGAGCCTGCTGGCGGCATCCGCTGCCGTTGCGCTTCCCGCATCATCCACGACCTCAGGCTCCCAGAAAGCCACCTCGGACACATGGGTGGTAACGCTGGGCGCCACGGTGGAGTATGGCCCGACCTACGAGGGATCGAAGCACTATAGCTTCGGTGCCTTGCCATCCTTCGATATCCATCGCCTTGGCGAGACCCCGGAATACAGTGCACCCGACGACAATTTCGACTATGGCCTCTTCGATTTCCACGGCCTCGAAATCGGGCCAGTGGTCGGCTTGAGGGACGATCGTCTCAATCTCGATAATCTGCAGCTGGAGAGCCAGCGCAGGGTGCATTGGGACTTCGATGCCGGCGGTTTCGCGCAATATTGGTTTAGGGACAATCAGCTCAGATTCCGCACGGAAGTGCGCCAGTCCCTTTGGGGCGGCGACGGCCTTGTCGGCGATCTCTCGCTCGACTGGTTCCAACCTGTCGGAGACAAGTGGCTGCTATCGGCGGGGCCGCGACTGTCGCTGGCAAACGGCACCTATATGCGCAGCAACTTCGGCATCTCGCCGGCCCTTGCGGCAAGAAACGGCCGCGTCAGCGCCTTCAACGCCGGTGGCGGCTTGAAATCTGTCGGCGTTACGGTCGCTGCGACCTACACGTTCTCGCCCGAATGGAGTGTGCAGGTCTATGGAAAGTATAACCGTCTGGTGGGCGACGCCGCCGATAGCCCGATTACCTCGCGCTTCGGGTCACCCAACCAAAACATTATCGGCTTTACGCTCAACCGAACCTTCAACATCAATTTTTGAGCCATTGCGCGCTTCGTGATCGCCGATGTAGTTTCGCGTCAGCGGAATAATGTCGTTGCGCTTGGCGATCTGGATCTGAAAGACGACGAGATCCTCGTAACGAAACGCGGCTTCCGCCGTCGACAGATAGTACTCCCACATGCGGCAGAAGCGTTCGTCATAAAGCTTGGCGACCTCGTCCCAGCGCGCCATGAAACGCTCGCGCCAGTGTTCGAGCGTCATCGCATAATGCAGCCGCAATATCTCGACATCGGTGATTGCGAGCCCTGCCGCCTCGATTTCGGGAACGATTTCCGAAAGTGCCGGAATATAGCCGCCCGGGAAGATGTACTTGTCGAGCCACGGCGTCGTGAAGCCTGGCGTCGCGGAGCAGCCGATGGTGTGAAGCACCATCACGCCGTCATCCTCGAGCAACTCCGCGCATTTGCGGAAGAAGGTACGATAGGAGGCAAGGCCGACGTGCTCGAACATCCCGACCGAAACGATCCGGTCGAAGCGGCCGGTCAGGCTGCGATAATCCCTGAGCGCGAACTCAACCTTTGCCGGCGTCCCGCCCGCCTTTTCGGTCACGCGCCTGGTGGCATATTCATGCTGCTCCTCGGAGAGCGTGACGCCGAGAACCTGGCCGCCGGGTGCATGCTCGGCCATATGCAGCGCCAGGCCGCCCCAGCCGCAGCCGATGTCGAGAATTCGGTGCTTGGGTTCGATCAGGAGCTTGGCGGCAAGATGCCTCTTCTTTGCGATCTGCGCGTCGTCCAGGGACTGGCCGGCATGTTCGAAATAGGCGCAGGAATATTGCCGGTCCGGATCGAGGAAAAGCTCGTAGAGCTGGCCGTTCAGATCGTAGTGATGGGCGACATTGGCCTTCGAGCGACCCGGCATGTTGCGGTGGCGAAAGATCCGCAGCCGGGTTCTGATATCGTCGATGATACGGGCGATCAGAGGATGCGTGCTGTTCTGCGCCTCGCGCAGCATCATCGCCACGAAATCATAGAGCGTGCCCTGCTCCACGATAAACCGGCCGTCCATGTAGAGCTCCCCAAGCCGCCCATCGGCGTCGATCAGGAGGATCCATTCGGCCCGGTCGTCGGTGAAGCGGACGCGAACGGGCTGCCCGGTGCCGTCGCCGAACGTCAGAACGCGGCCGCTTGCCGTCGTCACCGTCAGCGCGCCGCGCGTGACAATGGACGACAGCGCGCGCTTCACGCACCAGTCGACAAGGCTGGAGAAAATACCCTTCGAGCTGTTGTCAGCTTGCTGCACGTTGGTCATTACCTATCCTTGCCAGTCCCCGTGCGCAGTTCATCGCGCTTGGCGTCCCAATCGTTTTGGTCTCTTTTTGTCTCGCCATGGCTCTCCTCCGCATCGCCATGATCGCCGTTCTTTTCGACACTGGCGCCTGCGATCAGCCAGACGCCCGCAAGAATCAAGCCGCTACCGACCAATTGCAGCGCCACCACCTTTTCGTCGAAGACGAACCAGCCGGTTGCGATGATCAGCACATAGCTGATCCCCGAAAGCGGGAAGGCGCGGCTGAGATCAAGCTCGGCCAGCACATTCATCCAGATGAAGAACGTAACGACTTCGACGGCGATCGCCGCCAATATCCAGTAGGAGGAGAGCGCCTGCCACAGCCATGCCTCGACGTCGCCATGCCCCAGTTCCTCCGCACCGAGCTTGATGAAAAACTGGAACAAGGTGTTGAGCACCGGCACGGCCAGCCAGGAAAGACGCATCGACATTACGCATCCGCCTCATCTGTGGAGAACAGCGGCGACACCAGTCGCAGCAGCCCCTGGAGCACAGGGTTGCGATGGCGGAAGAACATCGCATTCGCCGTCAGCTTGCTGCCGAGGCGCACCTTGTTTTCATAATAGGCCTGGCCGCTCTGGTACCGGCTTATGCCATGATCCAGGCAATAGCGCAGATTGGTGAACCAGCTGAGGAAGTAGAGGTTATAGGGTCGGCCCTTTTCGCCATCCATGCAGAAGAACTTGTCGATGGCGACACGGTCGTCATGCACGATGAGATTGGCGGCCAGCAATGTTTCTTCAGCGAAGTAGAAGGCGCAGTAGGAGCGCCCGCTCATACGATCGAGAATTCCCTGGAAATATTCCGGAGTAAGCTCCTCGAACTGCCAGTCGCTGCGATTGCGCGTATCGTGGTAGAGCGCCATGACCTGCGGCAGGAACTCGCCGAAATCGGTCCTGATCTCGACCTTCACCTGCTCGAAGGACTTCATCTTGCGGCGCATGTCCTTGCGGGTGCCGGAAGAGAGCCGTGCGAGATACTCGTCGATCGTCTTGAAGTCGACGTCGAGCCAGGCCGTCGGCAAACCGCCGATCGAGGCATAGCCGCGGGTGGACAGCACGGTTCCGAACTCGGCCGATGTCGGCTCAGGAATGTCCTTCAGTCCGACCAGCGAGCAGCCTTCTTTCGCCGCAAAGCGTTCGAAGAAGGTGACAAGCTCCGCAAACAGCGCGCTGCGGCGCTCCTGCGGAACATCGGGGTGGAAGCCGATCGCTCCCGTCTCGGTGCAAGGCGAGCCGAGGCAGGCAAGGCGCAGTTTCAGGAACTTCGGGAAAATGCCCTGCACACGGCGGACGGCCCGGCGTAAGCCGCCTTCTTCGAGCGTCGTGTCAAGCGCATAAAGGCAAAGGAAGGCCGGCATGGCAGCACTGATGCGCCCGTCTTCGACGACGGTGATATAACGCCACTCGAAACCCTCGATACCAGCTTCCTCGATGGCAAGCAGGCAATCATAGTCCTCGACCTGGCCTTGGAAGCAGGCATTCCATGCGTCACGGCCGATCGAGCGGATGCTGGAATGAGCTTCCGTTACTGGATTGCCGGCTGGTTTGGGCACGAGCTTAAGCTGCGGCTGCGACATGGCGCGCCTCGAAGAATTCCGCGGTAAAATCGGCCACCTGACGGTGCTGTCGGTCGACATGGATCATGTGATAGCTGTCCTTGATCCACTTCAGCTCATGCGGGCTGCCGATGTGATCTGAAATATAGCGGGCGTGTTTCGGGCTGGCGAGGTCGTCGTCCTCGGCATGCAGGATCAGCGTCGGCGTCTGCATCTTCGGCAGGATACCCTTCAGGGTTTTGCCCAGTCGGTGCATTTCGACCAGGCCCTTGCCGGGGAATTTTTCCAGAACGCCCTCGCTTGCCATGCCCTCGATCAGCCGCCGCATCCGTTCGTCCTTGATCCCGAGCGAGTTCGTCTCGCTGAAATTCAGACGATCGAGGAAGGGCACGCGCGAAAGCCAACCGATCTGCGACGAGAGCAGCGGATAGTAGAAGGGAACGTCCCAGCCGTCATACCGGAAACAAGGCGAATAGATCGCCGCTGCACCAATGGTGCGCGGCTGCTGCTCGGCGGCAAGCATCGCCAGCTTCCCGCCAACGCAGATACCGGCTGCGAAGACCTCCTGGGTCCTCGTCGCCAGCAAGGCTGCCCCTTCGACGACGCTTTCTAGCCAGTCCTCCCAGCGGGTGCCGCGCAATGTTTTCGCATCGACGCCGTGACCCGCCAGAAGAGGCGCATAAATGCTGTAGCCTCGACGGTTGAGATGGCGGGCAATCAGCTTCATTTCGGCTGGCGCACCCGTCAGCCCATGCACGAGAAGAATGCCTTTTCCATTTGAGCCTTCCATATGGAAGCTCAACTCATCAGCTTTCATGTGAGAGCTCCGACTGCCGGTTCTCCTTGGCCATGAAGCCAAGGGCATGGCAGGTGCTGATGACATGCGTGCCGGCCTTTTCCTGCTCGTCCTTGATCTGCTCGTGCAGCTGAGGGAGCTTCGTCCAATGTGTACGGGGGCGGTAATGATGCTCTGCATGATAGCCATTGCCGAACCAGAGCCAGTTGTAGAACGGCTTGTGGCTCGAAACGCCCCAGGCGATCGGCTCGTCGGGATCGCCATGCAGATGCTCGTAGTAACCATTCAGCGACGACAGGCAGTTGCCGAGATAGTAGAACGGTACGAAGAACAGCACGGCCTTCCAGTCGTAAAGAAGTGCGGCGGCGGCAAGAGCCAGGAAGAAGAACAGTTCGAACCGGCCCCAGGCCGCGTCGAACGGACGATTGCGGGCAATGGCCTTGTGAATGTCGCCGAGGCTGTCGCGGAAGAAGCTCAGGAACGTATAGGACCAAACGTTCTCCGGCTTGCCGTCATGACCATGGCGATAGATCGACAGCAGGTCGATGGTGTCGCCCTTTTCGTCCGGCCGGTCGCTGTTGCCGGAATGATGGCGCATATGCACCCAGTGATAATAGGTCTGCGAGAAACCGATCGCGGCGGATTCCAGCAAGCTGAAGCCGTAGTTCATCCAGCGCGGCTTGAAATAGGGCGTATGGATGAAGTTGTGCGATATGCTGTTGATGTTCCAGGAAATCGACACGGCATAAAGGCTGCCGAGGATGACCGAAACCCACAAAGGGCGGCTTTCGAAACCGACGATCAGATAAACGTCGAAAGCGAGATGCGCAACGGCAGCAAGAACCGGCGCCACATCCCATCTGGTGTGCGCAAAGATTTTCATAATCCGGTAACTCCCACACAGGCCACGCCGGCGGTCACGAGAAACACGCCCGTCGCGTGGCGCAGGTTGATGGTTTCTTTAAAAATAATGGCGCCGGCGAATACGATCACAACGTAGCTCAGCGCCATGAGGGGAAATGCGATGGTGAGGGGAACATGCTCCAGAACCGCAGTCCAGGCAAAAAGCTCCACAGCCCAAAAAACGATGCCGAGCCAGGTGATCGGCCTGGCCATCGCCGAAAGGAGGGCATGCTCGTTGGCGGACTGCTTGAAGCAGACCTCGCGAGCCGTCTCCGCCAAAATGCAGAAGAGGATCAGCCCGAGCATGGGAAGTGTCAGGATGCCGCTCATTCCATATACTCCGCCAGCACTTCAAGCAGCGCATGATTGGCGGCGCTGTTGATGTTTCTGGTCGTTTCGGCCCCCTGCCGGACACGAGGCTGGTCGATGAAGATCTCAGCTCGCTTCATGAACTGGGTCCGCAGACCGCCAGCATAACTCGGAACAGAATAATCGCCTATGACATCCGCACCGATGATTCGATGACGGCTGCCGATTTCGCTGATCAGAGCCAGCAGATAGGGCAGCCGCATGCGGCCCTGATCCCAGTTCGTCACGGCGTCGTCCGCAGCCAGCACATCCTTGTCGATCGTCACGTAAACCGCTTCCGTCCGAATGCGGCTGAGCATGCGGTCGATGAAATTCTCCTCGCCGATCTCCGAGATCGACTTCCAGTGCAACGCACCTTTTTCCTGCCGATAGCTGGCGCCATTGCCGTAATCGGCAACGACGCGGCTCGGAGGATGCTCGTATGGGTAAAGCTCCAGCTTGCCTTCACCGAGCCAGTGCAGATTGGCACCCTTGCGCTCGGGACTGCGAAGATCGTGGCTGCAGACGCCGATCGTGATGACCTTCTGGATGTTCGAATTGGCAAGGGCGCTGTTGACCCACGAGCCGCAGTGCATGCCGCCGTCGAAGGTGACCCAATCCGGATGGTTGTCGAAATGGATCAGCGTCGCCGGACCGGGATTCCGTTCCAGTGCGCCCTCGAGAAGCAATGCGGTAATGTGATGGAAGTCGCCGGAACCCATGAAGCAGAGCTGGGGATCCTTGCCGGTTGCTGGCGTATTCTTGACGATTTCGCGACCGAGTTCGGCAAGGGCATTCTGCTTGCCCCAGAGCCGAACCGTACGCCCCGCGTTCTTGTCGAAATACTGGTGCGCGCCGGCAAATTTGCAGGCGCGCACGAAATCCGGCTGCAACTCCAATGCGTCATCGAGATGAAGAAGCAGGAGTTGCACCGTCTTATCTCCGGGCAGCGCGCGTCAGAAGCTGATCGAGCAGGGCAAGCGCCAGATCGATCTCTTCGCGAGTGATGAGCAGGTTCGGCGCGAAGGTAATGACGTTCTTGTGGTAGCCGCCGACGTCGAGCACGAGGCCATAGGTCTTGCCGCCGAGCTGAAGATCGCCCTTCATGCCTTCGTCGCACATCCAGTCCATCGTCGCCTTGCTAGGCGTGTAGCTGTCTTCCTCGCAGATTTCCATGCGCAGTGCGAGGCCGAGACCATCGACTTCGCCAACGATGGCGTGGCGCTTCTGCAGCTGCTGCAGGCCGTCGAGGAAGTGCGCGCCCTTTTCCATGATGGCGGCGCCGAAATCTTCTTCTTCCAGCATCTTCATCGTTTCGAGCGCGACGGCAGTGCCCATCGGGTTGCTGGCGAAGGTCGAATGCGTGGAGCCGGGCGGGAAGATGGTCGGATTGATCAGCTCTTCACGGGCCCAGACGCCGGAAAGCGGGTTGAGGCCGTTGGTGATGGCCTTACCGAACACCAGCGCATCCGGCGAAACGCCGAAATGCTCGATCGACCAGAGCTTGCCGGTACGATAGACGCCCATCTGGATTTCGTCGACGACGAGCAGGATGCCGTGATCGTCGAGCACCTTCTTCAGTTCCACGAAGAAGTTCATCGGCGGGATGACATAGCCGCCGGTACCCTGGATCGGCTCGATGTAGAAAGCGGCATATTCGGACTTGCCAGCCTTCGGATCCCAGACGCCGTTATATTCGCTCTCGAACAGGCGGGCGAACTTCTGGACGCAATAGTGACCGTATTCTTCCTTCGACATGCCCTTCGGGCCGCGGAAGTAGTATGGGAATTCGACGAACTGCGCGCGGTCGCCGAAGTGGCCGTAACGGCGGCGGTAGCGGTAGCTCGAGGTGATCGCCGAAGCGCCGAGCGTACGGCCGTGATAGCCTCCTTCGAAGGCGAACATCAGGCTCTTGCCGCCGGTGTAGTTACGCACCAGCTTCAGCGAATCCTCGACGGCCTGCGAGCCGCCCACGTTGAAGTGAACGCGGCCCTTGTAGCCGAACTTGCTCTCGGCATCCCGGGCGATCATCGCAGCAAGCTCGACCTTCTCGCGGTGCAGGTACTGCGAGGCGACCTGCGGCAACACGTCGAGCTGACGATGAGCGGCAGCATTCAGACGCTCGTTGCGGTAGCCGAAATTGACGGCGGAATACCACATCTGCAGATCGAGGAACGGCGTTCCCGTGCGATCATACACGAAGGAGCCTTCGCATCCTTCGAAGAATTTCGGCTTGTCGGTATAGTGAACCGTATCGCCATGGGAGCAATAGACTTCCTCAAGCGCGCGCAATTCTTCTTCGGAGCGGACGGACTCGGTCGCGCCGCTGAAGGCTTCGGCTATGTTCGTTTTCATTCAATGCCTCTCGGTCAAATTCACGCTGTCTTGAAATGCGGCAGCGCACGGGAGCGTCGCTCGACGCTCGGGAGAACGGCTTCCATCTTTGGAAGCAGATCGGAAAAGTCTTCGAAACCGACATAGGGGATGTCGTTTTCTTCGCAGTAATCGACAAGCTTGGCCTTCGCGAACACGAGGTCGACCTTATCGGAAACGCAAAAATCGCTTCGCCCGTCACCGATATAGACCTGAAGGTCGTTGCTATCGACAACGCGACATTTGCAGACGCCGGCGCCGGACACGCAGCCCGTCGCCTGAAACGGCGGGAACAGCGAATAGGCCTCACGGCCCTGGGTAACGCTGCAGGTGAGCACGTTGGCAACGATCGGCAAGCTGTTGATGCCGTGACGCGCCAGGATCCGGCGGATGAAGTAATCGACGCCGTCGCTGACGACGGTCACGGGCAATTCGCCGCTGCGGCAATAAGAGAGGAAGCCTTCGAAGCCCGGATCGATCGACACCGTGTCGAGAAACTGGTCAAGCTCCGACCTGCTTGCCTGAATAAGAGCGATCTGCCGGCGCATACATTCGCCCGAACCGATCTGGCCCTGCTTCCACAGCTGCTCGATATCTTCCCACTCGGAACCGGCGAAACGTGTCAACACCATATCCGTCGCGTCTTCGATGGATATGGTTCCATCAAAATCGCAAAACACCTGCATGAAATACCCTTTCGCCTTATCCCAAGTTGCGTCTAACAACCTTGGATGAGCCGGGCATGAGGGGAAAATGAAGCGAAAATGAAAAACGATGGGAAGTTGATTTTCAGCCCGCGAGCAATCTCAGGTCTACTTGCAGACCTTTGCTCCACCGTGGCGTGGAAAGCTCGACGGTCGCTGAAAGCCGGTCGGCGGTATCGGCGACAATCGCAAGGCCAAGCCCGGCGCCTTCGGTATGAAGCGTGTTGAGCCGATAGAACCGCTGGAACACCGCCTCGCGCTCCTGAAGCGGAATACCGGGCCCGCTGTCGCTGATCGAGATCTGCCCGACGCCATCGTCCGAAGAAATCGCAACCCTGATCTTCCCGCCGACGGGTGTATACTTGATGGCATTGTCCAGCAGGTTGCTGACCATCATGCGCATGAGGGATTCATCTGTCTTGACCTGAACCTCTTCGTCGCCTTCGAGCGCGACGTCGAGTTCGCGGCTGGTGATGATCTTGCCGAATTCGGCAAGCACCGACGCCACCAGATGATGAAGCGTCACCGAGGTCGGATTAAGGGGATGATGGCTCACCCTTGCCAGCCGCAGAAGCTGCTCGATGAGGTAAGTGGCATTGTTGTTGCTCGCCACGAGGTCGGCAATGATTGCCTGCCGCTCGTGCTCGTTTTCGCTGTTGCCAAGCATCTGCAGGAGCAGCTTCACGCTGGCCTGCGGCGTGCGCAGCTGATGCGCGGCAAGGTCTGAAAAGCGCCGCTCCAGCGTCAGCGAGCGGCCAAGCTTCTCCAGCAGCTGGTTGATCGAGCGGCCGAGCGGCAGGAGATCGCGCGGCAGGCTTTCGACCGGGATGGCCGAGAGATCGTCCGGCGAGCGGGTGCGGATCTGCCGCACCAGCCCGTGGATGGTGCGCAGGCCGCTATTGATGCCGAGCCAGATCAGAAAGCCGATGACCGGTACGAGGATCAGCAGCGGGAAGAAGAGATTGAGGAGAATGTTGGAAACGAGGGTCTCGCGCAGCTCGATCTTTTCGCCAAGCTCGATCACGATGGTCGTGTTCGGAATGGGCAGCGAATAGATGCGCCAATCCTCGCCGCCATAAGTCAGTGTCGTGAACCCCACCTTCTGCTGCGGCACGTCGGACAGAAAGGCCGTGCTGCTGTAGAAGCGGATCTTGCCGTCGACCCAGGCGCGAAACATATGCGCATCGGCGTAGTCGTCGGCATCCTCGTTAAAGGCCAGCTGATTGTCCATGTTGAAGTCGATGTCGTCGATCTGCTTCGCGGCATGCCCGGGCGTCTTTTCCAGCGGGTGGCGCAGCAGGCTCCAGATGACGTTGGCATCGTCGATGAGCTGGGCATCGTAGATATTGTTGATCTCTCGCGTCGCGCTGTTGAAGGCGAAGGCGCCGATCACGACGATCGTCACAACGACAACAGGCGCAATGCGCAGAAACAGCTTGCGGGTGAGCGTGGAGTTGTTCATCGCTCGATCATGTAGCCTACGCCGCGGATCGATTTGATGAAATCCGTGCCGAGCTTCTTTCTGAGATTGTAGATCGTCACTTCGATCGTGTTGCTCTCGACGGTGTTTTCGGCGTCGTAGAGCGCATATTCAATATCGTTCTTGGTCACATAACGGCCGCTGCGCTCCATCAGCAGCTTCAGGAGATGGAACTCCTTGGCCGTCGTGTGCACCGGCGTGCTGCCCTTGCGCGCAACCATGGCGGAAGGATCGACCTCTACGTCGCCACAGCGGATGACGCTTTCGGTGCGGCCGTCGCGTCGGCGGATGAGGGCACGCAAGCGGGCCAGCAATTCATCGAGATCGAACGGCTTGACCAGGTAGTCATCCGCGCCCTCATCAAGACCCTCGACCTTCTGCCGCACGGAATCGAGTGCTGTCAGCAACAGAACCGGCACGGAATTACCGCGCTGCCGGATGTGCCTCAAAACCTCCATGCCGCCGAGCCGGGGAAGATTGATGTCCAGGACGATCGCCGCGAAATGCGAATGCTCGGCAGCCTCCAGGCCGGATTCGCCATCGCGCATCCAGTCGACACCATAGGCGTGCTTCTCCAGGGCCTTCTTCAGCGAGGACCCAAGGATATTGTCGTCTTCAACAAGCAAAACGCGCACGCTCGACCCCATTTAGCCGAAAATTGTGTAGGACATGATGCCGAAAAGTGTAAGCGGTTTTCGGACGACGTCATGCTCTACTTATTTGATTCTAGAACGAATTCAGATTTTAGGTCGAACGGGCCTAGAATTATCCGGTTCTAGCAGATGCGGCCGCAATTGGCGTGGCCTTGTGGCAAAGCTATGACGGATCATTTCCGTATGGCAAGAGCATCGGCCTCTTTGATCTCGAAACACGGGTGCCACGATCCGTGTTCGGCCTCCCGGCGGCTACTGACGCAACCTCCGCATGGATGCTTCCAATACGCTGAATATCCGCGCGTCGGTCGATTGCGCAACGTTGAAACGCATGAAGCTGCCGGCATTCTCGGCCATGCTGAAAACATTGCCTGGGGCAAGGACAATGCCTTCGGCAATGCATGCCCGGGCGACATCGGCTGCATTCGTCCCTTCGGGAAGGCGGCACCAAAGGAACATGCCCGCTTGCGGCTTCAACCATGGAATGATGCCGATTGCCTCCAGCCGCGCCGTCACGTCGCTCATGGTCTTGGCAAGTCGGACGCGCAATGCCTCCACATGCTTGCGATAGCTGCCATCCTTCAATGCGTGATAAACGAGCTCGGCCGATAATTGTCCGCAGCTGAAGCTGCTTGCGACCTTGAGATCGACGAGCCCGTCGATCCAATCCCGCCGCGCCGCGATGAAGCCGCATCGCACCGAGGCGGAGAGCGTCTTTGAAAAACTGCCGATATGGATCACCCGGTCGAGCCCGTCATAGGCAGCAAGGCGTGGGGCCGCGACATCCTCGAGATCGGCAAAGATATCGTCCTCGATGATGATGAGATCGGAGGCATCCGCCAGTTTCAGCAGGCGATGCGCCGTCACCGGCGAGAGCACGGCGCCCGTAGGATTGTGAATGGCCGAGTTGGTGATGTAGAGCCGAGGCCTGTGCCGCTCGAGCGCCTGGCCGAACAGATCGACATCCGGCCCCGTCGGCGTAAAGGGTACGGTGACGACGTTGGCCCGATGCGCGCGCAGCAGCGCATGAAAATTGAAATAACAAGGGTCGTCGACCAGCACGGTATCGCCCGGCTCAAGCAGGAAGCGACACAGCAGATCGATCGCCTGCGTACCGGACTCCGTCAGCAGGATCTGATCCGGCGGCACGGTAATGCCGTGATCGCCGAGGCGCCTGGTCAGAAGCTGCCGCAGCGGCGGCAGGCCGAGCGGCGTCCCGTAATTGGCGAGCGCCCCGACATCGCCGCGCGCCAGTGTTCGCATCGCGCGCCGCAGCGCCGCCTGAGGCAGCCAGGAGGGCGGAAGCCAACCGCAGCCGGGCTTCAAGACATCGTCGCCCACCTCGAGCGACTGACGCGAGATCCACAGCGGATCGACATTGCGATCCGAGCTCGCGGCGGCCTCAGACAGCAGGAGCGGCGGCAACGGGCCACACACATAGAAACCCGAGCCCGGCCGGGACCGGATCACGCCTTCGCCAGCAAGCCGTTCATAGGCCTCGACCACGGTAGAGACCGATACCTGCATCGTCTTGGCGAAGCTTCTTACGGAGGGAAGCCGCGCCCCCGGCACCAGGCTGCGCGCCGCGATTCGATCCGAAATCGCCGCCATTACGCCTTCGATGCGGGTGCCGCCAAGAGCCTCTGTTGCCGACAGATTACCCATTCGTACTGTATCCATATCCATAACAGTTCGCATTAATTGTACTGCACTGTCTCTGGTTTGACCAGGCGAACTCGCCGATACCGCGAGGGAGCAAGAAGGAGCATATAAATGGACAAGGCGACGGCAGGATGGGTCTATGGACTGATCGGGGTGGTGATCTTCAGCGGATCACTGCCGGCGACGCGCGTGGCCGTCATGGACTTCGACCCGCTGTTTCTGACCGTTGTCCGCGCAGTCATCGCCGGCCTGCTGGGTCTGGGCCTGCTACTCCTCTTTCGCGAAAAGCGGCCCGTGCGCAGCGATATCGTGCCCTTGGTGATCGTATCGCTCGGTTGCGTGATCGGCTTTCCTTTGCTGACAGCGCTGGCGCTCAAGCATGTAACCTCGGCACATTCCATCGTCTTCATCGGATTGTTGCCGCTCGCCACAGCCATCTTCGGCGTCTTGCGCGGCGGCGAACGTCCGCGTCCGGCCTTCTGGATCTTTTCCGCCATCGGCAGTGCGCTCGTCAGCGGCTATGCGCTCGGACAAGGCGTATCGGCCTCGCCGGTCGGCGATCTCCTGATGCTGGCGGCCGTCCTTATCTGCGGTCTCGGCTATGCCGAAGGAGCGGTTCTGTCGCGCCGGCTCGGCGGCTGGCAGGTCATCTGCTGGGCGCTCGTCCTATCCCTGCCGGTCACGATCGCGCTCTGTTTCGTCACCATGCCGCACAGCATCGTCGGCATCGGCGGCCCCGCCTGGATCGGCCTTGGCTATGTTTCGCTCTTCAGCATGCTGATCGGTTTCGTCTTCTGGTATCGCGGCCTTGCCCAAGGCGGCATCGCAGCCGTCGGCCAGTTGCAGTTCCTGCAACCCTTCTTCGGCTTTGCGCTTGCTGCTGCCTTGCTCAAGGAAAGCGTCAGCTGGTCCATGCTCGTCGTGACGATCGCCGTCGTCGGCTGCGTCGCAGGCGCCAGGAAGTTCGCACGCTGAGCCGGTACGCCAGCTCCAATCGCGCCGCTTGAACTTATAAACCGATCGGTCTATTAAAAACCAATTGGTTTAGAAGGAGCGTATCATGCAGACCCCTCTTGTCCCGCCATTCACTCTTGAAACCGCGATCGCCAAAGTCCGCATGGCGGAAGACGGCTGGAACAGCCGCGACCCCGAGCGCGTCTCCAAGGTCTATACGGAAGACAGCCAATGGCGGAACCGCGCAGAATTCCCGCGCGGTCGCAAGGAAATCGTCGAATTCCTGACACGCAAATGGGCAAGGGAACTCGATTACCGGCTGATCAAGGAACTCTGGGCCTTCGACGGCAACCGTATCGCCGTGCGCTTTGCCTATGAATGGCACGACGACAGCGGCCATTGGTTCCGCTCTTACGGCAACGAAAACTGGGAATTCGATACTGACGGCCTGATGCAGCGCCGTTTCGCCTCCATCAACGACATGCCGATCGCGGAAGAAGACCGGAAGTTCCATTGGCCGCTCGGCCGCCGACCGGACGATCATCCCGGCCTTTCGGAACTCGGCCTCTGAGATGGTGCGCACCGTCTTCGAAAAAGCCGATGCCATTGCCCTTGTCGCCGAGGTCTTTCGCGAACTCGGCTACGAGGGGGCGTCGATGAGCGAGATTACCGCCCGCACGAAACTGTCCAAAGGCAGCCTCTATCACTTCTTTCCCGGTGGCAAGGAAGAGATGGCAGCGGAGATCATGGCTCATATCGACGGCTGGTTCGTGACGGAAATGTTCAGACCGCTCGAAGAGGAGGAGCCGAGCGTCGCCATCGCCCGCATGTGGGAGACGACGGAAGGCTACTTCCGTTCCGGCCGCCGCATCTGCCTGATCGGAGCTTTCGCCCTTGACGACACCCGAGACCGTTTCCCAAGCATGATTCAGGGCTATTTCCAGCGCTGGATTGACGCGCTTGCCGGATCTTTGATCAAAGCCGGACTGCGCGACGGCGACGCGAAGGCACTGGCCGAGGACGCCGTTGTCGGTATCCAGGGTGCATTGACGCTCGCCAGAGCCCTTTGCGACGACACCATATTCGGCAGAACCCTCACAAGACTGAAGCTGAGAATGGAAGCCGCATTGAAATAGGCCGGGGGCCAAATCGAATCACCCGCTTTCATGCGACACGCGCACCGGGAGCGAGTGACCTCGAATGGGCCAAACACCTGCTGAACTCGCGGGATCGATGGCAAGATCTGATTATGAACGGTGCATAAGGCCCTGATCTTAAACAATCCTCCATAAATATGTGGCATTATTAACCATGTTTGATTTGCAACTATCCAAGCTCCCATGTTCAGCAGGAAATGGGAGCGCCGAGGAGACGGATAGACGATGCTGCAGCAGGTAAACGAAACCGACGACGCACTGATCGATCGCTTGCAACGGTCCGCGTTCGAATATTTCATGCTTCATACCAATCCGGAAAACGGACTGGTGGCCGATACATCGATCAAGACGAGCCATTGCAGCATCGCCGCAGTCGGCTTCGCACTGTCGAGCTATCCGGTTGCGGTGGAACGCGGATGGATCAGTCGGGCCGACGCCGCCAAGCGCGTGCTGACCACGCTCGATTTCCTCGCCGACAGCCAGCAGGGCACCGAGCGCGGCGCCACCGGCCATCGCGGCTTCTACTACCACTTCCTCTACATGGAGACCGGCAAGCGCGCGTGGAACAGCGAGCTTTCAACCATCGACAGCGGTCTGTTTCTGATCGGCGTGTTGACGGCGGCAGCCTATTTCACCGGCAACAGCCAGACCGAGCAGGATATCCGCAAACAGGCGAAATTCCTCTACGAACGCTGCGACTGGCATTGGGCTCTGAACAGGGGACCAACGATCAGCATGGGCTGGAAGCCGGGGAGCGGTTTCCTGCGCTGGCGCTATCAGGGCTATGACGAGGCGATCTTCCTCTATGTGCTGGCGCTCGGCTCGCCGACGCACCCGATCCCACCGTCAAGCTACGATGCGTTCGCCTCGACCTATACGTGGATGATGTTCCAGGAAACGCCCTATCTGTATGCCGGGCCGCTGTTCATCCATCTCTTCTCCCACGCCTGGATCGACTTCCGCGATATCCGCGACAAGCACGTTGCCGAAAAGGGTGTCGATTATTTCCGCAATACGCAGACGGCAATATCAGTCCAGCGTGACTATACGGACCGCAATCCGAGCCATTTCGCCGGTTACGGGAAGGATATCTGGGGCCTCTCGGCCTGCGATGGTCCCAATCAGACGGGTACGAAACATAGCCTGCGTTATGCTCCGAAGCTCCTAGGTTATGCCGCCCGTGGCGCACCGCTCGGACCCGATGACGGCACGATCGCGCCATGGGGCCCGCTGTCCTGCCTACCCTTCGACCGTCAGGCCGCGCTCGACGGCACGAAGGCGATCCTTTCGAACTACCCAAACCTGCTGCTCGACGGCCGCTTCCCCGGCGGCTTCAATCCGAGCGTCAAAGGTCCTGGCGTCGAAGGCTGGGTGGACGACCGCTCGGTCGCGCTCGACCAGGGCTTGCTGGTCATGATGATTGAAAATGCCCGCACGGGCATGATCTGGAACCTGATGCGCCAGTCGCCGATCCTTCGCACCGGCCTTGAACGCGCGGGCTTTACCGGTGGCTGGCTGAACGAAAAGCCAGCTGTCGCGTGATTTGAAGATCACCAGCCAGTCTCGGTGCTCGCACTTATCCCCTCACTCTAACCCTCTCCCCGCGGGGAGAGGGCTGGGATCTGGGGCCATATCTAGCAACACGGCAAAATATCGCTCCCCCACCGTCTCTCCAGCACTTCAAAGCCGCCTGATCGCCTCGATCACCTCATCCTCGACGTTGATGCCCTCGGCCAGGGCAAGGCGCCGTAACGTCTGACCGCGCCGACCGGGCAGGCGGACATCGGGATCCCGAGTGATCTCGTCTGCAAGCCGGGCCAGCCGATGCGCGGTATCGGCGGTGCTCGTTGCGGCGGGATTGATGGCTATGATTGTATGGCCGAGCGCCGGCGGCGCTCCCTTATCGTCGAAGAGCGAAGAGGCTTCGAAGGCGTAATTGGCGCCGGTGAGGCCAGCCGCGAGAATTTCGACCATGAGAGCAAGGGCGGCGCCCTTGGCATCGCCGGAGGGAGCCATAGTACCCTCAAGCGCCTCTTCGGCGCTGGTGGTCGGCCTCCCCTCACGGTCGAAAGCCCAATCCGCAGGAATGGGAGCGCCCTGCTGCCGCGCTGCCATTACCTTGCCGCGCGCCACCTTCGAGAGCGCGAGATCGATGACGATCGGATCCTCGCCGGGAAGCGGCGCAGCAAAGGCGATGGGATTTGTGCCGAAAACCGGTCTCCTGCCGCCCCAAGGCGCCATGGCTGCCGGCGCGTTGGCAACCATCAGCGCCACCAGCCCCAGATCGGCAAAGCGCTCCACGGTCAGACCCATGACGCCGGCATGGTGGGAGCGATTGATGGCGGCAAGCGCAATCCCCTGCTCGCGGGCGATGTCCGGAAGCTCGGCAACGGCAAGATCGAGCGCCGGATAGGCATAGCCATTGCCGGCATCGATACGCAGCACGGCGGGGAACGGCCTGCTCCTCTCCGGCACGGCGAAACCATCGGCCTTACCGGCTTTGGCCTGCCCGGCATAGGCGAGCACGCGGCGCAAGCCATGGCCTTCCTGCCCGGCAGCCTCTGCCGCCACCAATGCCACTGCCACGGAGCGGGCATTCTGCGCACTCACCCTGCTGCGCCGCAGCGCCTCCACGACCAGCGTTTCGGCTTCGAGGAGCGACAGGTGCATGATGTGAAACCTTAAAAAGAAGGAGAGCAGAGGCTTTCTACGCCTTCACTCTCCTTATCGCAATGCAGCAAGGCGCCAACCGTTCCATTGTGCCGCATGGTTATCGGCAGTTTGCCCTTCCCGTGGCGGTGGCGCGTTTTTTAAACCCTGGCGCCGACGAAATGCGCGGCCTGGGCGCCGGCCTCGTACCACATCTCTTTCACTGTCCTGAAACTTGGCTCGATGACATCAGTCACCGGCAGCGGCAAATCGGATTCGGGGACATGTCCAAGGACGTGACCGGCCAGCACCTTGCCGAAGACAGTTCCAGGCGCGATGCCGCGGCCATTGTAGCCGGAAAAGCCGACGACATTCGGCGCGAACCTGTGAAAGCGCGGCAGCGCGTTGTCGGTCATGCCGATCTTGCCGTACCACTCGCATTCGAAGGGAATCTCGCCGAGCTGCGGGAAGAGTTTCCTCAGCGATCGCCGCGCCCAGTTCTTGTGCACCGAAAGGCCGGTGTTGCGCAGCGCCCCGACACTGCCGAACACCAGCCGGCCGGCTTGATCCATACGGAAAGACGACAGGATTTCCTTGGTATCCCACGCGCCTTCGCGGCCGGGCAGCACGGATTTTCTAAGATTGTCGCCAAGGGGCACGGTGGCGAAATTGAAATAGGGCAGATGCACCTGCTCGTTTCGCACCTGCTCCCAAGGGCCTGTGCTGTATGCATCCGTCGCGACGACGATCCAATTGGCGCTGACCTTGCCGCCATCGGTCGTTACAACCCATTTCGTGCCGCTCTTTTCCGTTGCCGTGACGCGGCTGCTGGTGTGAATGGCAACGCCGGCCTTGGTGACGGCATGGGCAAGGCCGCGCGCATAGGCAAGCGGCTGCAGCGTGCCGGCACGCATGTCGAGCAGGGCACCGGCATAGGCGGAGCTGCCAGTGCGGCGCTCCGTCTCTTTCGCATCGAGCACCGTCACCGGCGCACCGCGCTTGCTCCACTGGCGCGCCCGCTCTTCGATCTCCTTCAACCCCTCCTGTCCGACGGCGCAGTGCAACGTGCCCTCGCGCTCGAGCTCGCAGGCGATGCCATGCTTGTCGATCAGCTCCATAACCAGTCGCGGCGCATTGCCGAGAAGATCGAGGAGCCGTTCGCCATGAACGGCGCCAAGCTCGCCGGGCAGATCGTCCGGCATCACCCACATGCCGGCATTGATGAGACCGACATTGCGCCCGGCCCCGCCGAAGCCGATTTCGTTTGCCTCCAGCAACACGACGCTGCTGCCCGCTTCGGCAAGATGAAGCGCCGACGACAAGCCGGTATAGCCACCGCCGACCACGACGACATCGGCCGAAACCTGACCGGATAGCGGCTTCGTCACCGGCGGTTGCGGCGCGGTTTTTTCCCAGAGACCGTGAGAGCGGGGGTCATTCAGCATGAAATCGGTCCAATCGACGGAGACAATTCAGCCACTGTAGCGTTCCGTTTCCGGTTGCGAAAGCGGCAAGAACGACATCCGGTAAGCGGAGCATGATGCCGAAAAGTGTGGGCGGCTTTTGAACGATATCATGCTCCAGCTCCTTGGTTCCGGAGCGGATTCAGATTTTAGATCGAACAGACCTAAAATCATCCGGCTCTGGAGAAAAACTTGCGTGGCCACGGCGCTTTCGAGCATTATAGGGAAACGCTGGCCGCCGTTTCGGCCGCCGAAAGAACCAGGACAATCTCATGAAGCCCATTTTCGTTCAGCTCCAATGCGCCCCGGGTAAGACCTATGAGGTCGCCGACGCAATCTATCAGACGGAGCTGGTGTCGGAACTCTATTCCACCAGCGGCGAATACGACCTGCTGATGAAAGTCTACATCGCCGAGGAACAGGATATCGGCAAGTTCATCAACGACCACATCGCCAATATCCCCGGCATCATCCGATCGCTAACAACCCTGACCTTCCGAGCGTTCTGAAAGGATGAGGTGAGGGGCGATGCGAATCGCCCTGTCACCTCACCTCGCCAGCGCACTGCTCTCCAGCATCTGCTCCGTCATTAACCCTCTTGCCCGAAACAGCATGGCCTCCACCCGCGATTAAGCCCTTTTTAACCGCCCGGGTGATCTGCTTTGCCGACTGATCAACAAGCGGCGCGCTGCAGCGTCGGGCTGCCGGCGCTTCGCGTGGCATAGGGGTCGAGGGTGGATCGATGACATCGGCTGTTGCGGATAATCAGGCGAACAGGCAGGCCGCGCCGCTGATCGTGCATGTCGTGCGCCAGTTTCTGCCGAACAAGGGTGGCCTGGAAGATGTCGTTGCCAATCTCTGCCGGCAGTTGATCGCCCGTGGTTATCGCGTGCGCGTCGTCACCTGCAACAGCCTGTTCTCCGATCCCGGCCGTGAATTGCCGGCCAACGAAACCATCGACGGGATTGAAATCGTCCGCATTCCCTGGTCAGGCTCCACCCGCTATCCGTTGGCGCCGCAGGCTTTCCGTCATATCGCCGACGCAGACCTTGTGCATGTCCATGCCGTCGATTTCTTCTTCGACGCGCTCGCCTGGGGCAAGCTCATGCACGGCCGCCCTATGGTTGCCACGACGCATGGCGGCTTCTTCCACACATCCAAATACGCCGCGATCAAGAAGATCTGGTTCAACACGGCGACAAGGCTTTCGGCACTCGGCTACAACTCCGTCATCTGCTGCAGCCAGTCCGACGCCAAGCTTTTTTCAAAGATCGCCAAAAGCCGCGTCCGTCTCATCGAAAACGGCGCCGATGTGGCCAAATTCGCCAATTGTGCTGCCCTGGAGGCGCGTCGCCGCATCGTCACCATCGGCCGGTTCTCGGTCAACAAGCGGCTCGATCGTATGCTCGACGTCATGAAGGTGCTGGCTGCCCGCCACACCGACTGGCATCTCGATATCATCGGCGCAGTCTCGGATCTCGACCGGCCGACGCTGGAAAGGGAGATCGCCGTTCGTGGCCTGGAGCGGAACGTCTCCTTGCATGTGTCGATCGACGAATGCTCGATCCGCAACATCATCGCCCGCGCGTCGCTCTTTGCCTCCGCGTCGGAATATGAAGGCTTCGGCCTGGTGGCGATCGAGGCGATGAGCGCGGGTCTCCTGCCCGTTCTGAACACCAACGAAGCCTACAAGGCGATGGCCGAAACCCATCCGGCCCTGATGCTCTCGGATTTCTCCGATCCTCACGCAGCGGCCGATAGCCTGACCGCAGCTTTCGAACGCCTTCAGGCCGACGACCTCACCCTGCGGCAGGAATTGCTGCGCGACGCCCGAGCCTATGCCTGGGACGAGGTGGCGCAACGCTATATGGATGTCTATGCCGAAACCCTGACGCCGAAGGGCACGCCGCCTCAGTTGCTGCGCCAGCGCGGCCAGGCCGCATAACCTTCCAGGATCCCCATGAGCCAGGCGCGCCTGTAACGCGCGGCATCAAGGTTGAAACGGACCAGAGCCAAAAGCCAACCGATAAGGGGCCGAAGCAACCGATACGCCACATAAGGCAACGGAAAGGCTTGCTTGCGAATGAGCGCACCGAAGCCCCGCCCGTATTTGCGCGCCCGCTCGACCTGTCGCGGACCATAATCCGTTGTGACCCGGTCGTGATGAACGATCAGGTTCGGGAAGAACCTCACCCGCTTGCCGACGGCCAGAGCCCGCAACAGAAAATCTGCCTCTTCGCCGCTCTGAAAGGGGGAGTGCGAGCCGACGCCAAGATTTTCATCGAAACCGCCAATTTCGGCAAGCGCAGCACCGCGCACGAAGATCCCGTTCGAGTTGCCGCACTTGAGATAGTTCCAACGGGTCAATGCGAGCTCCACCTCGCCGGTCGGGCTGACGGAGGATATCCCTTCCGCATCCAGCGTCCGGCCGGTGACGATCGCAAGCTCCGGATGATTGATGAACAACGTCTCGGCGGTGACGAGCGTATCAGGCTCGTACCAGCAATCGTCATCCGGAAAACAGACATAGTCGCCCTTGGCGACCGCAATGCCATTGTTGCGTGCCCGTGAAAGTCCTTTTGGCGACCGGATGTGCCGGATGGTGAATTGAGCAACGAAACGTTCGATGAGGGTATGGAGACGATCATCGACATTCTGGTCGACAACGATCACCTCGAAATCGCGATGGCGTTGACCGACCAGCGAGCGAAACAGGCGCTCGAGCTGGTCGAAGCGATCGACCGTGCAGACGATGAGGCTGAACAACGGAACCCTCCGGGCAAGTCCGATGCGGCCAACATCAGAGGAACGAATATTAGCCGAAGTAAAAAGTGAACTTGGTGCAGCATTAAACCCTAAATATTAAGGCATATGAAATAAAGCTGACGCTATCTCCACGAAGAGCCGACATGTGCATTGAGTTTCGGCGAATTGAGGGACGGTCATCTTCATGACGAAGAGCATCATGGCAAATTCGGTATTGAACGCAGTGGCGGGTTTGAGCCTGCTCGCGACCGGCTTTGCATGTTCGATCATCGCCGCGCGCCTGCTCGGCCCGGAAGCCAACGGTATCATCGCCTTCTCACTGTGGCTGACGACGACGGGAGCGCTCGTTGCCGAGCTCGGCGCCGGCGTTACCTTGCTGCGCCTCCTGCCGCAATTGAAGGGAAGAGGCTATTCGACGGAGGAGCGGCTGGGCTTTGCCGCCTATCTCCTGCAGCCGACGATTCTTGCCACGGTAGTCCTGCTCGTTGGCTACACCGCCTATTATTGGGATACGGAGCGATTGCATTGGGCCGGCGACGCATCCGCGGTCGTTGCCATCACCGGCGTCTTCTTCGTCCTTCAGTCGCTCGGTGCCTATAGCAAGAATTACCTGATCGGCGAGCAGCAGCTCGGCGTATTCCTGCGCCTCACCCTGATGAGCTCGGGGTTGCAGCTCGTAACCGTACTCATCGGCGCGATCTTCTATGGCGTGAGCGGCGCCCTTGCCGGCTACGCGATCGGCCAGCTGCCGATGTTCTTCGCAACACTCAGGATCGCCATCGCCCGCAAAAACAGCTGTGGCGTCGGGCTCGCCTCGCTCGTCAGCTCCTCGCTTGTTCTTTCCGTCGAGCTCATCAACAGCTCGATCTTCCTAAACCGCATCGAGCTGTTGTTCCTGCAACATTACTGGGGCATCGAAGCTGTCGGCTTCTATGCCGTCGGCCTGTCGCTCGCCAATCTGGCACTGCAGCTTCCGGTGCAGCTGAGCGGCAGCCTGCTGCCCTATTATTCCGAGCAGATGCATGCCCGCGCTTCCGACAAGCTGCCGGTGCACGTCTTTGCCGGCGTGGCGCGTAGCTTGGCCTACATCACCCTGCCGATGAGCTTCGGCCTTGCCGCCATCGCGCCCGAGCTGGTCGTGACGATCTTCGGCAAGCCCTTTGAGCCGAGCGGCAGCATGGTGGCGCTGCTATCACTGACCGCGGCACCCTACGTCGTCATGCAGATCTGCACGCAATATCTCTATTCACTCGATCGCGTGCGTGAGCGCACCATTATCGGCCTCGTCGGAAGCGTGGTCATGGTCGCAGGCTGCTTTATCGCCGTGCCCTTCTATGGTGGCGAAGGCGCAGCGCTGGTGCGCTTTCTCGCCTTCACCGCCATCTGCCTGCTGATGGTGCGACGCATGGAATTCGAGGGATCGACGCGCGGAATGCTGATCAACCTCGCCAAGGTGACGATTGCAGCCATCTTTTGCGCCGCAGCCGCCTACAGCTTCGTTCAAGCCCTGCCGGGTATTGCAGGGCTGGTGGGCGCCGTCATTGCAGGTGCCCTCGCCTATGGCATCGCTCTCAGGTTGTTGAAAGCCGTGCCGGCCGAGGACATTGACGTCCTCCAGAGAATTGCGGCACGACTGCCCGCCCGGGCACATCCGATTGCTATTCATGCTCTGGCGTTGCTGGCGCCGCGCCGAATGTGAGGAGAAGTTAATGGCTGGTTGGGGAGCCGCCGGAGATCGAAATGAAGCGAGAAAGATAAGATCGGCAGCAATGCCCGTCACCTTCGCCGGAACGGTCGGGCTGTTCATGGCCGCCGCCAAGCCATCGACAGGCACGGCGGTGCTGTTTCTCAGCCCTTGGGGCTTCGAAGAAATGTGCGTCCGCAAGTTCTGGCGGATTCTCGCGGAAGATCTCGCTGATATCGGCATAGCCAGCCTGCGTTTCGACTATGCCGGCACTGGCGATGCTCTTGATGTCCTCGATGGCGGCGAAGGTTTGTCGCCATGGGAAGACACGGCGTTTGCCGCCGCGACAAAGTTGAAGTCGCTCTCCGGCTGCGAACGGCTGATCCTCATCAGCCAGGGCCTCGGCAGCACCCTCGCCGCTCCGCTGGCGGAACGGCTTTCCGATATCGACGGCATCGCCTTTCTCGCACCCGTCATCTCGGGGCGGGCGCATTTGCGCGAATTGGCAATCTGGTCGAAGATGATCGACGAGAGCATGGGGCTTTCTGAAACGCAACGGCAGACGGAAGGCGTTACCGTTGCCGGCCTGCGAATGCCGGACACTGTCGCCGACGCCGTCAAGAAACTCAATCTTATGAACCTTGCCGGGCTCGCAACGCCGAACTGCCTGGTGCTGACGCGGCCTAATCGGCCCGGCGACGCGGACTTTGCCTGTCATGTCAAAGCACTGGCTCCGCATGTCGATCAGGCTGAATATGAAGGCTACGACGAGCTGGTGTCCAACCCGACTATCGCCGTGATGCCGGCGGAGACCGGCCGCGCGGTCGTGGCATGGACAGGATCGATCGCCGGCCAAGCCCATGCCGTAGCGTCGGTCGGCTTCGAGGCAGCGAGCGTCGCACCTCTCGTCGGTGACGGCTTTGCCGAGACGCCGCTGCGTTTCGGCAGAGACCATCGCCTCTTCGGCATTCTCTGCGAGCCCGAGGGCAAACGGACAGGCGCTACGGCGCTGCTGCTGACCACCGCCTATGACAGGAATGCCGGCTGGGGGCGCATGTCTGTCATCATGGCCCGCGCGCTTGCCTGCGACGGCATTGCTTCGCTGCGCTTCGACACCGCCAATGTCGGGGATAGTCCGCCGCTTCCAGATGCACCGGAGCAGGTGCTCTATTCACGGGAGCAGCAGCACGACGTCGCCGAAGCGCTCGACTTGCTGGAAACCCGCAAGCTTCTCCCGGCCTTTGTCGTCGGCCGCTGCAGCGGCGGTTATCTGGCCTTCCAGGCCGCGGTGCACGATGCCAGATGCCATGGCCTCGTGACGGCCAATCCCTACAGCTTCTCCTGGGACGAAAGCCGATCGGTCGATGAAGCCCTGCGCTTCGCGCCACGATCCCTCGAAACCTACGGGCGGAAATTCCTGCAACTGGAAACGCTGAAGCGGCTGATTGGCGGGCAGATCGACGCGAAAAGCGCCCTGCGCAACCTTGCTACAGTGCTGAGCCGTCGTGCGGCGCGTTCGGCCCGCAGGCTGCTCGGCGTCCTGCCTTTTCTCGCCGGCACGCAAGGGCCAGTCATCAATGGCTTCCGCGCGCTCTCCAAACGCCGGGTCGACATGTCGCTGATCTATAGCGCCCACGACATCGGTCTCGATCATCTCCATGAACATTTCGGACAAGATGCCTCCGGCCTGAAGCATTTCCCGGAGATACGTCTGACGCTTATTGCCGAGGCAGATCACAATCTGACCCCACCCAATGCGCGCAGCATCTATCTGCAGGAGGTGAAGGAGATGGGATTGAGGCTTGGAAAGGCTTGAATCTCGACTGCAATCATCGCCGGCAATACTCGCCATCTCAGGCCGTTGTTGTATAGTTAGTCCATGAGGCTCCTGATCGTCGAAGACAACCGCGAACTGGCGTCCTGGCTCGGCAAGGCGCTGCGTCAGGCGCAGTATGTCGTCGATATCGCCTATGACGGCGAGGATGCCGAGCACATGCTGAAGGTCGCAGCCTATGCTGTTGTCATTCTGGACCTCTCACTGCCAAAAATGGACGGGCTGACGGTGCTGAAACGCCTGCGCCAGAGCGGCAACAAGGTGCCGGTCATCATCCTGACGGCCAATGCCAGTCTCGACGGCCGAGTGGCCGGCCTCGACAGCGGCGCCGACGACTACCTCGCCAAGCCTTTCGAGATTGCGGAACTCGAGGCGCGCATACGTGCAGCCGTACGCCGCGGCCACGACCGCGCCGCTCCAGAGATCGCTGTCGGCGACTTGCTGTTCGATGGCGGAACCAGGCAATTCTACCTTGGCGGCGAAGCGCTGTCGCTGACCCCGCGCGAACATGCCGTGCTCGAGCACCTCATCATGAAGGCCGGAACGACCGTGACCAAGACGACCCTCTCGGAGAGCATCTTCGGCTTCGACGATCTTGCCGATACCAGCGCCATCGAAATCTACGTCCATCGCGTTCGCAAAAAGCTCGAAGGCAGCACCGTGCAGATCGCGACGCTGCGCGGCCTGGGTTACCTCCTTCGCCATGCGCAATGAGGACGCTCCCCCGGCAAAAGGGCATATCAGCCGAACCATTCGGGCATTGACGAGCAGCCTGCGCGCCCAATTGTTCGCCTGGGTGGTGCTGACATTGATCGGGGCGATCTGCGTCAATCTCTATCTCAGCTTTCGCTCGGCCGATGTCACCGCCAAGCTCGTCACCGACCGCATGCTGCTCGCCTCGGCCCGCGTCATTGCCGAGGCCGTGCATGTCGATCCCAACGGCAATGTCCAGCTCGACATTCCGCCGTCTGCACTGGAAATGTTTGATACGGGCTATGGCGATCGCGTCTTCTATCAGGTGGTGACCGCCTGGGGGAACCTCATAGCCGGCTATCCGGGTCTGCCGCGACCGAAGCGGCAGCAAACCGGCGAGGATATGACGTTTCGCACCGACGGGATGCGGCTGATGATGCTGGATCATCCGATCGTGGGGCTTGGTCAGGACAGCACCATTTCCGTTACGGTCGCCATCACCCATCACAGCCAGTACGCGATGCGGCGTAGGCTGTGGCTCTCGGATTTTACCAAACAGCTCGTGCTGGTGCTGATCGCCGGCCTCGTCACCATCCTCGGCCTGCAGCGTGGCCTGTCACCGGTGCTGCGGTTGCGCGACGCCGTCCGCGAACGCGGCCGCGAGCGGCTGGATCCGCTTGAACCGGACATGGTACAGAGCGAACTGCGCCCCTTGGTCCACGCCCTCAACGATCACATGGAACGCGTGCAGAACCAGATGGCGGCGCAACGGCGCTTCGTCTCCAACGCCGCCCATCAGCTGCGCACGCCGCTTGCCCTCATCTCGACGCAGGCAAGCGTGGCCGCACGCGAAACGGATGATCGCAGCCGCGACGAGGCGCTCGCCGCTCTGCGCTCCAGCACCCGGCATGTGACGCGGCTAGCCAGCCAGCTCCTGACACTCTCCCGCGCCGAGCCCGGCAGCCGCCGGCCGCGAAATGACACCATCGATCTCGCGGAAACGGCCCGGCAGGTGCTGCAGATCCTGGCGGAGGAAGCGCTACGTCGAAATATCGACCTCGGGCTGGAAGCGGACGAAACACCGGTGCATGTCGAGGGCGACGGCACGATGCTGCGCGAGATGGTGGTCAATCTCGTCGACAATGCCCTGCGCTATACGCAGGCCGGCGGGCGGGTGACGGTCGGCGTCGGGCGAGAAGGCGACACCGTACTGCTCTGGGTGGAAGATAACGGGCCGGGCATTCCGGAAGCCGAGCGCGCCCAGGTGTTTGAACGGTTCTACCGCATCATGGGCACCGAGCCAGAAGGCAGCGGCCTGGGGCTTGCCATCGTCCGCGAAGTCGTCGACGGCGCCGGCGGCTCGGTTGCCCTTGGCGACGCGGCCGACGGCGGCCTGGTGGTCCGCGTGCGACTGCCGGCTGTTTGAGAGTGGTTCTCCATCACCCGCCCTCGTGGTTCGAGGCTTCGGCTTGCCGGCCTGCGCGCCTCACCATGAGGGCTAGCCTTCCGTGCAAAACCGGATATTGACTCCGTCATGAGCTGCAGCACTCGCTCCACCCTCAACCTGAGGAGCGAAGCCTCGAAGGGCGAGGGCGGCCCCCGCCTTCTGACTGACAAAAAAGGCCGGGCAAGATGCCCGGCCCCTGGCCTTGGGAGGTACCAGTAATCGGCGGCCTAGTGCGTATCGAGGCTCTGCTGCGGACGCCAGCGGGTGATGTGGTTCTCGATGAGTGTCATCACGTATTCAGCGCCGAGCGTCACGATCATCACCAGAATGATCGCAGCATAGAGGCCGGCCGCGTCATAGGTGCCCTTGGCGATGGAGATGAGGTAACCGATACCGGCCAACGAACCGACGAACTCGCCGACGATCGCACCGATGATGGCGAAGGAGAACGAGACGTGCAGGCTGGCGAAGATCCAGCTCATCGCCGATGGCAGGATGACGTTGCGGGTGACCTGCCAGTTGGACGCGCCGAGAATGCGGGCATTGGCGATCATGTTGCGATCGGCTTCCCGCACGCCCTGAAAGGCGTTGGCGAACACGACGAAGAACACCATGATGAAGGCAAGCGCCACCTTGGAAGGCAGTCCCAGACCCATGATCATCACGAAGATCGGTGCGAGAACGACGCGCGGGATCGAGTTGATCGCCTTGATGTAGATCGACAGGATATCGGAAGCCAGCTTGTTGCGCCCAAGAGCGACGCCGACAAGCACGCCGGCCACGGAGCCGATGACGAAGCCGATCAACGCTTCTTCCATGGTGACGCCGAGATGATACCAGAGCGAGCCGCTTTCGGTGCCCTCGGTGATCCATTCCCACATGCGCATCGCGATGCCGTAAGGGCTGGAATAGAAGAAGGGGTCGATCCAGTGCAGGTCCGAGGCGATCTGCCAGAGGCCAAGGATGGCGGCGAGAATGGCGACCTGCCAGAACAGCACGACATATTTGCGCCGTGTCATCGCCTTCAGTGCTGCGGCTTCGATTTCCGCGTCCGAGGTGCCGGCGCGAAAGATCGGGGCATTGCCTGCTTCAAGAGCTGTGTTTGCCATGATCAATCCTCCCCTTATGCCGCTTCTGCGGCACGGCGATAGCTGGTTTCGACTTCTTCGCGGAGGTCGTCCCAGATCGTCTTGCAATAATCGATGAAATTCTGCTCGTAGCGGATCTCGGAGACAACACGCGGGCGCGGCAGGTCGATCGTATAGACCGATTTCACCGTCGCCGGGCCGGCTGTGAGCACATAGACCTTGTCGGCAAGAGCGACCGCCTCTTCGAGATCGTGCGTCACGAAAACCACAGAGGCCTGGCGTTCGGCCCAGAGCTTCAACAACTCTTCATGCATGACCGTGCGGGTCTGCACGTCGAGTGCCGAGAAAGGCTCGTCCATCAGTAGGATTTCCGGCTCGTTGATGAAGGTCTGCGCCAGCGACACGCGCTTGCGCATGCCACCCGAGAGCTGATGCGGATAGTGATGCAGGAATTTCGTGAGGCCGACGCGAGCGAGCCAGTCCTTGGCGCTCTTTTCAGCCTCAGCCTTTGACTTGCCGCGGAACAGCGGGCCGGCCATCACATTTTCGATGACGTTTTTCCACGGGAAGAGCGCATCCGTCTGGAAAGCGAAACCGACGCGCGGGTCGATGCCGTTTACCGGGCCGCCCATCAGGCGGACTTCGCCGGCGCTCGGCTTGGCAAGGCCGGTGACGAGGTTGAGCGTCGTCGACTTGCCGCAGCCCGTCGGTCCGACAACGGCAACGAATTCGCCGCGCTCGACGGTCATGTTGAAATCGCGCAGTGCGGTCAGCGACTTGCCGGTCGGGGATACGAAACGGCGGCTGACATTGATGAGCTCGATCGCCGGGGTGCGGCGTTCATCCTGTTGCATAGTGCTGATCCTGACGCGTGCCTTTAGGGCGTGCACGCAAAGCCCAGTGAACTGCAAAGTCTCTTGAACTGCCGCTTCCAGAACTTGCCTGAAAACTGGCCGGAAGCGGCATTATGACTGCTTACTTGACGTTCTTCACGAATTCCGTGGTGTAGGTCTTCGACAGATCGATCGTCTTGCCCTTGACGTTCTTGGAGAACTGCGAGAGCACGGCGAGAACGGTCTTCGGACCATCTTCCGGCATCACGCCATCAGGCGTGAACATTTCCTTGCCGGCGTCGAGAGCCTTGATGTAGCCCTCCTTGTCGCCGACGTAGAAATCCTTCGGCATCTTTTCGGCGATTTCAGCGGCGGAGTGCGTGTTGATGAAGCGCAGCGTCTTCACGAAGGCGTTTGCAAGCTTCTGAACTTCATCCTTATGAGCGTCGACCCATGCGGCATCCATATAGAGCGAAGCGGCGGGATAGGTACCGCCGAGCGCTTCCTCGGTGCCCTTAAGCGTGCGCAGATCGACGAGAACCTTGGCTTCGCCCGTTTTCAGCAGGCGAGAAATCGTCGGCTCGGTGGTCATGCCCACCTGAATGGCGTCCTGCTGCATGGCGGCGATGAAAGTCTGGCCAGCACCGACTGGAACCGGCGTGATGTCGGCGGGCGACAGGCCGGCCTTCGATGCCATGTAGAGCGTCAGGAAGTTGGTGGACGAGCCGAGGCCGGTGACGCCGGCGCGCTTGCCCTTCAGATCGGCGAAGGACTTGATGTCAGGATATTTGGACGACACCAGCTCGACTTCGCCAGGCGCCTGGCTGAACTGCACGACCGACTTGATGAACTTGCCTTTGGCCTGCAGGTCGACACAGTGGTCGTAGAAGCCGACGACGCCCTGGACGGCGCCTGCCAGCAACTGGTTTTCAGCGTCGACGCCGGCGGATTCGTTGAGGAGCTCGACCTCGAGGCCTTCATCCTTGAAGTAGCCGAGGGATTCGGCGAGCTTGGCCGGCAGATAGATCTGCTTTTCGTAGCCGCCCACCATGATGGAAATCTTGTCGGCCGCGTTGGCTGCCGTGGCTGCAAGCGAGGCAGCTGAGATGACGAGGGAAAGGGCTACGGTATGAAAAAGGCTGCGCGATGGACGCATCAATGTCTCCTCCAGATTGAATAGCTGCGCCACACGACGCTGCAAAAATGTGCTTCCTCCACGAAGCTCGGCGAACCTAACGTGGGCAACCTTTCAGTCAGCTTTCAGCACACAATCCCTGTAAGGCAGCATTGCAATTTTATTTCAGTGGGGCCGGCGGCACGATTATGGCCGCCGACGCTGTCTTCTACTTCGGGCACGGAGATGAGGCCTCGAAGCATCCGGTCAAAACCGGAAGCGATACTGGAGCTACTTGGCCGCCTTCACGAATTCGGTCGTGTAGGTCTTGGACAGATCGATCGACTTGCCCTGAACATTCTTGGAGAATTCGGAGAGCACGGCAAGAACGGTCTTCGGGCCGTCTTCGGGCATCACACCATCAGGCGTGAACATCGCCTTGCCGTTTTCGAGCGCCTTCACATAACCTTCCTTGTCGCCGACATAGAAATCCTTCGGCATCTTGTCGGCAATTTCGGCGGCCGAGTGCGTGTTGATGAAATGCAACGTCTTGACGAAGGCGTTCGCCAGCTTCTGCACTTCCGCCTTGTGATCCTTGATCCAGGACTCCTGCATGTAGAGCGACGCTGCTGGATAGGTTCCGCCCAAGGCGGCTCTTGTTCCAGCCATCGTGCGCATGTCGATCAGAACCTTGGCTTCCCCGGTCTTCAAGAGATGCGAAACCGTCGGTTCCGTCGTCATGCCGGCCTGGATCGCGTCTTGCTGCATGGCGGCGATAAAGGTCTGACCGGCACCGACCGGAACGGAGGTGAAGTCCCCGAGCTTCAAACCGGCCTTGACGGCCAGATACTGCGTCAGGAAGTTGGTAGAAGAACCGAGGCCGGTGACGCCAAGGCTCTTGCCCTTGAAATCGGCGGCCGACTTGATTTCCGGATGCTTGGCCGACACCAGCTCCACCTCACCCGGCGCCTGACTGAACTGCACGACGGATTCGACGAATTTGCCCTTGCCCTGAAGATCGATGCAATGGTCGTAGAAGCCAACGACGCCCTGCACCGCGCCGGCAAGCATCTCGTTCTCTGCATCGACGCCGGCCGGCTCGTTGAGAAGCTCGACGTTCAAACCCTCGTCCTTGAAGTAGCCGAGCGCTTCGGCAAGCTTGGCCGGCAGGTAGATCTGCTTTTCATAACCGCCCACCATGATCGAGATCTTGTCGGCAGCCCGAGCGGCCGTCGCCGCAAACGTTACGGCAGTCACCGCGAGGGAAAGAGCCACTGAATATTTGAGAATGCCTGATGCACGCATGAAGTCCTCCTCTCCATTGATGTGCCCGTGTCGGCTGAACGCGGCACGGCACGCGCTTCCAGGTGAAGCGGGAAAGACATGCACATCCAACCTTTCATTGAGCTGAAAGGGGGTCTCGCAGACATTCCGGAGTAGAGAGCCCGATAGCATCGATGATTGCTATCGTCATCGCATTGCAGAGCCGGATCACTTTGCAACGAGAGGCATCGGCCGACCTTGGCAATTCCCCTCCGGCGACTATCTAAGACCTATCGCTTTCACCAAGAGGACGACCAATGAGAACGGCAGCCGCGGCTCTCATTTTGACGACGCTCATGACTGCCGCTCCAGCGGCGGCGATCTCACGCTATGAGTCGCCGGGCAAGGACTGCGCCGCCGTGCAGCAGCTCATAGCAAGCGAGCGCGCCGTGATTTTGCGCTATCCCGCCCGCAGCAACCGTCTGGTCCTTTATGATCGTTATGTGTCCGACAGCGCTCAATGCGGCATATCCGATTATGCGGCACGCGCCTATGTTCCCAGCAAGGACAATCCGCTTTGCCCGGTCTACAATTGCAAGCCGTCTTCCGTGTTCAATCCACATTGACGCGAATCGGCTTTTCTGCCGTTTATTCACCCGCCGTGACACAAGGCCTTACAGAAAAAGACTTTTGGTTGAACTTTACTCATATTTAACACACATTTTGCGGGCAGGTTACGCACATGCCGCTTACTCTATTGTGTCGTAGGTAAGGTGGCGTCCACCGGGGCCCCCTATACTGATAAGGAGATTGCGCAGTGAGTGCAAAAGTACCGAATCCGATCGACGCTTACGTCGGCTCCCGTGTGCGCACACGGCGGTTAATGCTCGGCATGAGCCAGGAGCGGCTCGCCGAACAGATCGGTGTCACCTTCCAACAGGTGCAGAAATACGAAAAGGGCAGCAACCGCATCGGCGCCAGCCGGCTGCAGGCCATTGCTGGTGTTCTCGCCATTCCGGTTGCGTTCTTCTTCCAGCAGGACAGCAACCAGCCGCTGAACACCGACGGCCTGGGTACGATCAACGGTCTCGAAGATCTGTCGGAGTTCCTGACTTCCAAGGAAGGTCTCAACCTCAACAAGGCCTTCATGAAGATCACCGATCCGGGCATCCGCCAATCCGTGCTGACGCTGGTCAAATCCCTGGCGAGTGCGTCCGAACCGCAGACCGGCCATACGGCGCGAGCAAGCGATACCTCGATCAGCCTTCACAGCTGAGGTTCGGGTGACCGAATAGAACAGAACAGAGGCGTGCATCGGCCCGATGCACGCCTTTGTTCTTTCAGCCTCGGCGTCATGCACCGTCATCGATCGCGAAAGAGGTATTTTACCTGCCGAACCGGCATCAAACTCCCTCCTCTCACGTCTCTTGGATTGCGGTTCGCACTTCTTCCACAATCAAAAATAGTGTCACGCTTTATGTCACGCGCCAAGCCGCGAAACACTCGTTATGATTTACTTATATTCTGGGCTGGATGCGGTTCGTCTGCCCGGAATCGGGGCAATAGAGGGTGTAGCATGACAGCAATATTTCCGATCGGAGCAACAAACCAGGATCCGGACTCTCTCAAGGAACTGGCATCGATCGCTCGGCTTATCACTTATGCGCGTCAGAGCGCGAAAAACCTCAATGCGGAGTTTCCGGTCTGGTGCCTGGATCTGGCACTGGGGGCGGTGCTGCAGGAAATGTATGCGAACGGCCTGCAATCATCTTTGCTGGAAGAGGGCGCAGACGCGGCGAATATGGCCGTGGCACATTGACGGAGCCATATCAGGCTCTAAGGGCAACGTGTAAAATGCCGATATGGTTGGGGCACTCTATCGGCATCCTCGCGGAAGCAACAGAAATGCATCAGGGAAATCGAAAGACACAAGGTTTCCCGAAAGGGGCATGGCGGCTGTCAGCCCGCGGCGCCTGGAGAAACAATTGATGGAGCGCGCTCGCCATTCGAGGAAAGGCGGAAATACTCGGGGGTTGACTATCGGCCATTCGCGCGCGGCTGCACGCCAGCCACGAAAATTGCGATGCACTGCCGCAAGTGCCGCAAGCGTGTTTCCCGATCCGGCCAATCATTGGGGTGGCCGGGCTTAGAGGTCATCGCACCGAAAATCATCGTCATCAGCATGCGCGCGCCGCTTGGGATATCGCCAATCTCGATCAAACCGCGCTGACATTGCTGGTCCAGCCAGTCGGCGAGCATCTGCTGCGACTGTTTTGCCCCGTAGGTATGCAGCAGCATCGCGACCTCCGGATATTGCCGGGATTCGCTTATGGCGAGATGCACGAAGGCTTCGCGCTCGCGCTCCCTGGCTTCATCGATATCGATCATGAAAATCTGCTCAAGCGCCTCGTCGAGCGGCAGATTCTCGTTCGGGTCACGCGGCAAGGCCAGCATGGAAGCGCGATGCTCGGCGATAATCGCCATGAAGAGATCCGTCTTGCCGGGAAACAGACGATAAAGGGTCTGTTTCGAGATCTTGCAGCGCGCAGCGACGAGATCCATCGTCGTACCGCCGTAACCCAACTCGTAGAATGTGTCGCGTGCCGCCTTGACGATTTCGGCCCGCCGCGCGTCGTCGCTGACAGTTTTTGGGCGGCCGCGTGGGCGGCGTATCGCGGCCTGATCCGCCTTGCCTCCCCGCTCTTTTGTCAGTACCTCCATCTTAACCTCGACGACCGAATGCGATTGACATTTCAAGTAATACAAATATTTTCCGTACGACCCCGTACTGTAAATAAGGCAACAGGAAATAGCAACGTGCGAAAGCTTGCCTCTTCCACCTCTGCATCCGTATCTCCCACGGTATCCACTCGCCTTCTGTCCACCCGCACGGCGCTGATCGCCGCGGGTGTTGCCGCCATGACGCTTTTGGCCGGCTGCAATGACCAGAAGGCCGCCCAGAACAATGCACCCGTCGTAAAGATCGACGTCAGCGCCATGGCGCTGCACCCGCAATCGGTCGCCATCACTGCCGAGCTGCCTGGGCGCACCAGCGCTTACCTCGTCGCAGAAGTGCGACCGCAGGTCGGCGGCATCATCCGCAACCGTAATTTCAAGGAGGGCAGCGAGGTCAAGGAGGGCGACGTCCTCTATGAAATCGACCCGGCCTCCTACCAGGCGTCCTACGACAGCGCCGCGGCAGCCCTGCAGAAGGCGCAGGGCGCCGTGCCGAGCGCCCAGTCGAAGGTGGACCGTTACAAGAGCCTCACCCAGCAGGACGCGGTCAGCAAGCAGAATCTGGACGATGCGATTTCCACGTTGGCGCAGGCGAATGCCGACGTGGCATCCGCGAAGGCGGCCCTTGAAACGGCACGCATCAATCTCGACTACACCAAGATGCGCGCGCCGATCAGCGGTCGTGTCGACGCCTCCACCGTCACCGTCGGAGCTCTCGTGACCGCCGCCCAGACGACGGCGCTGACCACGATCCGCAAGCTTGATCCGATCAATGTCGACGTCACGCAATCAAGCACCAATCTGCTCGAGTTTCGTCGTGCGGTTGCCGACGGCCGGCTGAAGACCAGCGGCGACAACGTCTCGGTTCACCTGACGCTCGAAGACGGCAGCCAGTACAAGGAAACCGGCACGCTGGAATTTGCCGAATCCTCGGTTGCCGAAACGGTCGGCACGATCACAGTGCGCGCCACCTTCCCCAATCCCGATCGCATCCTGCTGCCAGGCATGTACGTGCGCGCCACCATTCAGGAAGGCATTGCCGAAAACAGCTTCCTCGTGCCCCAGCGCGCCGTTTTCCGCAACACCAAGGGCGAGCCGACGGCCATGTTCGTGACCGCCGACAACAAGATCCAGCAGCGCGTCATCAAGGTGCAGCGCAGCATCGGCAACAGCTGGCTCGTCAATGAAGGCATCAAGGATGGCGACCGCGTCATCGTCGAAGGCAGCCAGCGCGTCCGCGACGGCCAGGAAGTCACGGTCTCTCCCGTCACCATCGATGACGCAACCGGCGAAGTGAAGCAGGCAGCCGCCGCGGAAACCAAGTCCACGGAGCATGCCGAATTGGAAAAGACCGATATCAAGGCCGCCTCCGGCGCCCAGAAGTGAGATTAGACGATGTCTCGTTTTTTCATCGACCGGCCGATCTTTGCCTGGGTCATCGCCATTGTCATCATGCTGGCAGGTGCGCTGTCCATTTTGACGCTGTCGATCTCGCAGTATCCGCAGATCGCACCGACCACGGTCAGCATCAGCGCCACCTACCCTGGCGCTGACGCCGCAACCGTCGAGAACTCGGTGACAAAGGTCATCGAGCAGGGCATGACCGGTATCGACAACCTCGACTACATGACGTCGACTTCGACCTCGACGGGCCAGGCCTCGATTTCGGTAACCTTCAACAACAAGGCAGACCCCGACGTCGCGCAGATGCAGGTGCAGAACAAGCTGCAGCTCGTTACCGCGCAGCTGCCGCAGACCGTTCAGTCGACAGGTATCGTCGTTTCGAAGTCGACCTCGAACTTCCTCATGGTCGTCGGCTTCGTCTCCACCGACAACAAGCTCAGCTCCAACGACCTCGCAGACTATGTTTCCAGCACGCTCAACGATACGCTGAAGCGCATCGACGGCGTCGGCAACACCCAGATCTTCGGCGCTGGTTATGCGATGCGCATCTGGGTCAACCCGGACAAGCTGGCCAAATACCAGCTAATGGTGAGCGACGTCACCGCCGCGATCCAGGCGCAGAACTCGCAGGTTTCGGCCGGCCAGCTCGGCGCCCTGCCGCAGCGCAAGGGCCAGCAGCTCAACGCGACCGTGACGGCCAAGAGCCGCTTGCAAACGCCGGAACAATTCGAAAACATCATTCTGAAAAGCCAGCCCGACGGCTCGCTGGTGCGCATCAACGATGTCGCCACCGTCGAGCTCGGGGCCTCGTCCTACACGACGTCGAGCACCTATAACGGTCACCCCTCCGCCGGTCTCGCCGTGATGCTCGCATCCGGCGCCAACGCCATCAGCACGGCAGAATCGGTAAGATCGGTCATCGGCAATCTGAGCCAGACCCTGCCGCCCAATGTCGAAATCGTCTATCCCTATGATACGACGCCGTTCGTGAAGCTCTCGATCGAGGACGTGGTCAAGACGCTGTTCGAAGCCATCGTGCTCGTCTTCATCGTCATGTTCGTCTTCCTGCAGAACATCCGCGCCACATTGATCCCGACGCTCGCCGTCCCGGTCGTCCTGCTCGGCACCTTTGGCGTGTTGTCGCTGTTCGGCTATTCGATCAATACATTGACTATGTTCGGCATGGTGCTCGCCATCGGCCTACTTGTGGATGACGCCATCGTCGTGGTCGAAAACGTCGAACGCGTGATGGAGGAAGAAGGGTTGTCGCCACGCGAGGCGACGATCAAATCGATGCAGGAAATCACCGGCGCCTTGATCGGTATCGCCACGGTCCTGTCGGCCGTGTTCATCCCGATGGCCTTCTTCTCCGGTTCGGTCGGCATCATCTATCGCCAGTTCTCGGTGACGATCGTCTCGGCGATGGTACTGTCCGTGATCGTCGCCTTGATCCTGACTCCGGCACTTTGCGCCACGCTTCTGAAGAAGCCCAAGCATGGCGCGAAGGAAAAGGGCGTCTTCGGCTGGTTCAATCGCGGTTTCGAGCGCGCCACGCATGGCTATCAGCGCGGCGTGCACGGCATGATCAAGCTCAGCATCGTCTTCCTGCTGGTCTTTGTGCTGATCGGTGGCGCTGTCGCCTATCTGTTCAATCGCCTGCCGAGCTCGTTCCTGCCGGACGAAGACCAGGGCATCCTGCTGACGGCGATCCAGCTGCCTCCAGGCGCGACGGAATCACGCACCTGGACCGTGCTCGATCAGGTTCAGAACTACTATCGCAACAACGAGAAGGACTATGTCGACGGCGTGTTCGCCGTGGCGGGCTTCGGCTTCAGCGGCCAGGGCCAGAACGTCGGTATCGTCTTCGTCCGTTTGAAGGATTTCGATCTGCGCAAGACGCCGCAGTCGAAGGCACAGGCTATCGCCGGTCGCGCCATGGGGGCGTTCTCCAAGATCAAGGACGGCAGCGTCTTTGCGCTGGCGCCACCGGCAATCCCGGGCTTCGGCAGTTCGAGCGGCTTCGACTTCTTCATCAAGGATATCAATGGCGCCGGCCACGCAGCGTTGATTGCCGCTCGCAATCAGCTGCTCGGCGCAGCCTCCAAGAACCCCAAGCTCTTCGGCACCCGTCCGAACGGACAGGAAGATACGCCTCAATATTCCGTCAATATCGACCAGGAAAAGGCGAGCGCACTCAATATCACCCTGTCTGATATCGACTCGACCCTGTCGACCGCCTGGGGCGGAACCTATGTCAACGACTTCATCGATCGCGGCCGCGTCAAGCCTGTCTACGTTCAGGCCGACAAGAACTTCCGCATGCAGCCGGAGGACTTCGGCCGCTGGTACGTGCGCAACTCCAGCGGCGATATGGTGCCGTTCTCCGCCTTCTCGAGCGGTGACTGGACCTATGGTTCGCCGCGTCTGGAGCGCTATAACGGCTCGTCGGCCGTCGAAATCCAAGGTGCAGCAGCACCGGGCGTCTCATCGGGCGATGCCATGAACGAGATCGACAAGATCATGGCCACCCTGCCGCCCGGCTTCAGCCATGAGTGGACCAGCCTGTCCGCCCAGGAAAAACTCTCCGGCAACCAGGCAACCCAGCTCTACGCCATCTCGATCCTGGTCGTCTTCCTGGCACTCGCAGCCCTCTATGAGAGCTGGTCGATCCCCCTCGCCGTCATGCTGTCGGTTCCGATCGGCATCTTCGGCGCGCTTCTGGCAGCCACCCTGTTCGGGCAGTCGAACGACGTCTACTTCAAGGTCGGCCTGCTGACGACCATAGGCCTGGCGGCCAAGAACGCCATTCTGATCGTCGAATTCGCCATCGAGCAGCAGAACCAGGGCAAGAGCCTGATCGACGCAACGCTCGAGGCGTCCAGACAGCGTCTGCGACCGATCCTGATGACCTCGCTCGCTTTCATCCTCGGCGTCATGCCGTTGGCCATCGCCAACGGTGCGGGATCGGGCAGCCAGAACTCGATCGGTATCGGCGTCATGGGCGGCATGATTTCGGCGACCGTGCTCGGCGTGTTCTTCATCCCGCTGCTCTTCGTCTCGGTGCGCCGCATCTTCAAGGGCGGAGTGAAAACGACGGTAACGACACCGCCCGGCGACACACCGGCCACGGACACCGCACACTAGCGGGCGACCTGCCCGCCCCCGTCTCGGGAAGCGGGCGTCGACCCAGATACCGACCGCTCAAGCAAAAGGGCTCCTGCGACACCGCCGGAGCCCTTTCTCTATTGATGCATACTTGCAATTCAGAAGACAGGCTATCGCAACAATGCTTGTGCCCCCCTTGCAAGTCGGCACAGATCTCAGAACCGGCTCCTGAATGGTCCTTTTCATCAGCGAGCAAGAGCTTTGCTTGCCTTCAACGAAACGAAAGACAAAGAACCAATTGCAGAATTCCAGCTGCGGGATGTCCTCGTCATCCGCGCCCGCAGTCCGGTTGGACCGCATCCGGGAAAGGGCGCGGCGGCTCTGCATCAAGGATTGCGGGAGCGCAAAGAGATTGGGAGGTCGGGAGATTCCAGGAAAAGGCGAACCCTTTAGCTGGATGGTGAAGCGGCAGGTGCTGCAGGTTGCTGCGGCTTCGGTGACCATTTTGCGTGCAGCTTGGCGAGCATCAGATAGATGATCGGCGTGGTATAAAGCGTCAGTATCTGCGAGACGACCAGGCCGCCAACGATGGTGATACCGAGCGGACGGCGCAATTCGGAGCCGGGACCGGTTGCAACGATCAGCGGGATGGCGCCCATCAGTGCCGCCAGCGTCGTCATCAGGATCGGGCGGAAACGCTTGAGACACGCCTGATAGATCGCCTCCTCGGGCGGCAAGCCGAGCGTACGCTCGCCTTGCAAGGCGAAGTCCACCATCATGATACCGTTCTTCTTGACGATGCCGATCAACAGGATGATGCCGATGAAGGCGATAATGGTCAGCTCGGTGCCGCTGATAACAAGCGCCAGCAGCGCGCCGAGGCCGGCTGATGGCAGCGTCGAGATGATCGTCAGCGGATGCGCCAGGCTCTCGTAGAGAATGCCGAGAACGATGTAGACCGTCAGCAACGCGGCCAGAAGCAGCAGCGGCTGACTGCCCGATGACTGCGTGACGCTCGCCGCATCGCCGGCGAAATCCGCATGCAGCGTATCCGGCAGATGCATGTCGAGCACCGCCTTCTGGATGGCGTCGTTGGCCACTTGCAGCGGTGTGTTGAGCGCCAGATTGTAGGAGATGGTGACGGACGGATATTGCCCCTGGTGATTGACCACCAACGGCGCGAGCGTCCGGTCGATGGAGGCGACGGCGCTGAGCGGCACCTGCCTGCCGCCTGAGGCCGGCACGTAGAGCTTGGAGATGTCGTGCGGGTCGAGCGCATAGTTCGGATCCGCTTCCAGCACAACGCGATACTGATTGCGCTGGGTGTAGATCGTCGAGACCTGACGCTGCGCGAAGGCGTTGTTCAGCGCGGCGTCGATGGATTGGATGCTGACGCCGAGTTGCGAGGCCAGGCTTCGGTCGATATTCACGGTCGCTTGCAAGCCGTTAGGCTGCCTGTCGGTGGCGACATCGGTCAGGCCCGGAACGGCCTGCAACCGCTCCATCACCTTCGGCGCCCATTCCACCAGCTCGTCGTAGTTCGCGCCCCAGACCGTGAACTGATACTGCGATTGCGACTGGCGCGCGCCGGCGCGAATGTCGCCCGGCGAGAACAGGAATGTGCTGACCCCCGGAACAGCCATGAGCTGCTTGCGGAGCCGGTCGATGATCTCGGCCGTCGGCGCCCGTTCCGATTCCGGCTTGAGCGAGATGTAGAGCTGCCCGCGGTTGACGGAGCTGGAAAAGCCGCCGCCACCCACGGAGGAGCCGAGGCCGGACACGGCCGGATCCTGAGCGACGATGTCAGCCGCCTGCTGCTGCAATTTGACCATGGCCGGATAGGAGATATCGGTGGCAGCCTGCGTTCCGCCTTGGATGAAGCCGGTATCGTCTTGCGGAATGAAGCCCTTCGGCACCTTGACGTAGAGATAGGCCGACATGACGACGCAGGCGATGATGACGAGCACCGACAGAAAGCGATGATGCAGCATCGCTTTCAAAGTCCGGCCGTAAAAATCGATCATTGCATTAAGCGTGCCCTCGACGATGCGGCCAAACCGGCCGGGCTTCGCATCGATATCGTGCGGACGGAGCCGATGGCCGCAGATCATCGGCGTCAGCGTGAGCGACACCAGCGTCGACACGACGATGGTAAATCCGAGCGTCAGCGAAAACGTCTGAAAGAACCGGCCGACAATGCCGCCCATGAAGAACAGCGGAATGAAGGCGGCGAGCAAGGACAGGCTGATGGAAACGACCGTGAAGCCGATCTGCTTGGCACCTTCGAGCGCAGCCTTCATCGGCTTCATGCCGGTTTCCAGATTGGCATAGATGTTCTCGATCATGACGATGGCATCGTCGACGACAAAGCCCACCGAGACGGCGAGCGCCATGAGAGAGAGATTGTCGATCGACAATCCGAAGAGCCACATGGCGGCGAGCGTTCCGGCCAACGACAACGGCACGGTGACGCCGGCGGCAAAGGTCGGGGTCGCACGCCGCAGGAAAACGAAGACCACAGCCATGACCAGGCAGATCGTGGCAAGCAGCGTCCACTGCATATCGTTGACGCTGGCGTGGATCGTCGTGGTCCGGTCGGACAGCACATCGATCTTGACGCCGGCGGGGATGAGCCGCTGCAGTTCCGGGATCAGCTGCTTGACGCCATCGACCGTCGCAATGACGTTCGCATCCGCCTCCTTGGTGATGTTGAGCAGCACGGCCGGCTTGCCGTCGAACCAGGCATCGGAGCGGCTGTTGCGCACGCCAGGCTCGACTGTCGCGATATCGGAGAGCCGGACGGCCGTACCGTCACCGCTCTGTATGACGATCCTGCCGTAAGCTTCCGGCGTCCGCAATTGCCCATTCACGGCAATGGAGAAGGCCCCTCCGCTGCCATCCAGCGAACCGACGGGACCAAGCACGCTGGCGTTGACGATCGCCGTTCGGACGGCATCGAGCGACAGCCCCATGGCCGAGAGACGGTCCGGGTTGAGCCTGACGCGAACCGCTGGCTGATCGGCGCCGCTGACCGTTACGCCTCCAACGCCATCCACCTGCGAGATACGCTGAACGACCACCGTATCGGCCGCGTCATAGATAGCGCTCGGCGCCACATTGTCCGATGTCAGGGCCAGAATCAGCACGGGTGCCGCGGCGGGGTTGATCTTACGGAAAGCCGGCAATGTCGGCAGATCGCCCGGCAGGTCCGTCGCTGCAGCGTTCAGCGCCGCTTGCACATCCTGCGCCGCGCCATCGACGCTGCGCGAAAGATCGAATTGCACGATAATGGTGCTTGAGCCGAGCGAACTGACGGAGGTCAGCTGGGTGACGCCGGCAATGGTTCCGAGATGCCGCTCCAGCGGCGCCGCGACGCTCGCCGCCATGCTGGCCGGATCGGCGCCGGGGCGGCTGGCGGAAACGACGATCGTCGGCAGGTCGACGGTCGGCAGGCTCGCGACCGGCAGGAAACGATAGGCGACGAAGCCGAGGATCATCAATCCGATCGCCAGAAGCGTCGTCCCGACCGGGCGTTTGACGAACGGCTCGGAGATATTCATGTCTCGCCACCCGCCATTTCATTCATCTCGGGGCTGGGCATTCCGCTCGTGCGGCCGACGACGCGGGCGCGCAGGCGCTCGAAGGCCAGATAGATCACCGGCGTCGTGTAGAGCGTCAGGAGCTGCGACAGCACCAGACCCCCGATGATGGTGATGCCGAGCGGAATACGCAGCTCCGCGCCCGTGCCCTGCGCCAGCGCAAGCGGCAGGGCGCCGAAGAGGGCCGCCAGCGTCGTCATCATGATCGGCCGGAAACGCAGGATCGAGGCTTTCAGGATGGCTTCGCGCGGCTCCAGGCCTTCCTTGCGCTCGGCCTCAAGCGCGAAGTCGATCATCATGATGGCGTTCTTCTTGACGATACCCATCAGGAGCACGATGCCGATCAAGGCGATGATGGACAGATCCTGCCCGAACAGCATCAACGCCAGCAACGCCCCGACGCCGGCCGAAGGCAGCGTCGACAGGATCGTCACCGGATGGACGGCGCTTTCGTAGAGCAGGCCGAGCACGATGTAGATCGTCACCACGGCAGCAAGGATCAGCCAGGGCTCCCCGGCGAGCGAGGAGGCAAACTCTTCCGCATCGCCCGAGTATTTACGCTGAATGTTGTCGGGCACGCCGATGTCCTGCTCCGCCGCTTTGATCTCGGCCACCGCGTCGCTCAGGGAAGCGCCCTTGGCGAGATCGAAGCTGATCGTCACGGCCGGGAACTGCTCGTCATGACTGATGACCAGCGGCGCGGTCGTGAAGGTTGCCGACGTGAAAGCGTTGAGCGGCACCTGCGTGTCGCTGGCGCCGGCGACATAGAGCTTGTCGAGCGACTTCGGATCAGATTGATATTGCGGCGCCGCCTCCAGGATGACGCGATACTGGTTGGCCTGTCCGTAGATGGTGGCGATCTGGCGCTGACCGAACGCATCGTTCAGCGTATCGTTCACAGCCTGCATCGATACGCCGAGCCGCGAGGCCGTCTCGCGATCGACATCGACGAAGATGCGGCCGCCGCCCATCTCGACCTCGGAGGCGACATCCATGAGCTTCGGGCTTTCCTGCAGCCGCTTGGCAAGCTTCTGCGACCAGTCGACCACCGTATTCGTGTCCGTGCCTGTCAACGTATATTGATAGGGCGCGCGGCTGGCCCGCGTGCTGATCGAAATGTCGCGCACGCTCTGGAAGGTCACGTGGATGCCCGGCATGCCGGCGACCTCGTCGCGCATCCGTTCGATGATCTGATCGGCGGAGACGTTGCGCTCGCTGCGCGGCTTCAGCACCAGGCTGAGATTGCCCGTATTGAGCGTCAGGTTGCTGGCGCTGGCGCCGATGACGGCCACCACGCCGGTCACATCCGGGTCCTTGCGCAGCCGGTCGGTCACCGATGCCTGGATCTGCTTCATGGTCTCGAAGGAAGTCGTCGGCTCCGCCTCGATGACGGCGGTGATGAGGCCGGTATCCTGCGCGGGCAGGAAACCCTTGGGAATGGCAACATAGAGCGCGATCGTCGCAGCCAGCGTCACGACCGTGATCAGCAGCATGAGCGCGCTGCGATCCACGGCCCAGACGAGGCTGCGTCGATAGCCCTCGATCATCCAGTCCGTAAAGCGGTCGGCGCCAGCCAGGAGGCCGCCCTGGCGATCCTTGGGCTTGCGCAGGATGCGGGCGCACATCATTGGCGTCAGGGTCAGCGACACGACGGCCGATACGACCACGGCGATGGTCAGCGTCAGCGCGAATTCGCGGAACATGCGGCCAACGATGCCGGTCATGAACAGCAGCGGAATGAACACCGCGACCAGCGAAACGGTCAACGAAATGATCGTGAACCCGATCTCACCTGCGCCCTTCAAGGCCGCCTGCATCGGGTTCTCGCCCTCTTCGATGTGGCGGGCGATGTTCTCGATCATGACGATGGCGTCGTCGACGACGAAGCCCGTCCCGATGGTCAGCGCCATCAGCGAGAGATTGTCGAGGCTGAAACCGGCGAACCACATGACGCCGAAGGTCGCAATCAGCGACAACGGCAGAGCGACGCCGGCAATGAAGGTCGCCGTCATCGTCCGCAGGAAGAGCAGCACCACGAGGATGACGAGGCCGATACTGATGACCAGTGTCCATTGGACGTCATGGATCGAGGCCCGGATGGTTTCGGTACGGTCGTTGACGATATCGAGGGAAACGCCGGCCGGCATGGCCTGCTTCAGCTTTGGAAGCTGCTTCAGGACGTTCTCGACCGTCTGAATGACGTTGGCGCCCGGCTGCCGCATGATGTCGAGAATGACCGCGGGCTTTCCCTGATACCAGGCGCCGACGCGATTGTTCTCAAGCCCCTCGACAACATTAGCGACATCCTTCAGCTGCACCGGAGCGCTGTTGCGATAGGCGATGATGACCGACTTGTAGACGTTCGGGTCGACGATCTGGTCGTTTGCAGCGAGCGTGAAACTCTGCTGCGTGCCGTCAAGCGCACCCTTGGCACCGGCGACGCTGGCATTGGTGATGGCCGAGCGAATATCCTCCAGTGCCAGACCATAGGAGGCAAGACGCGGCAGATCGACCTGAATGCGAATCGCCGGCTTGACGCCGCCCTGAATGCTGACATTGCCGACGCCGGAAACCTCGCTCAGCCGCTGCGCCATCATCGTGTCGGCAAAGTCGCTGAGTTCGCGGATCGAGTAACTGTCAGAATGCAGGGCCAGCGTCACGATCGGCGTGTCGGCCGGATTCACCTTCGAATAGGTCGGCGGATAGGGAAGCGTGCGCGGCAGGGTCGAGCCGGCGGCGTTGATTGCCGCCTGCACGTCCTGCGCTGCACCGTCGATGTCGCGGCCGAGGTCGAACTGAAGGGTGATCTGGCTGATGCCGAAGGCGCTGGAAGAGGTCATGGAGGCCAGCGACGGAATCTGCCCGAGCGGACGCTCGAGAGGCGCCGTCACCAAGGCCGCCATCGTATCGGGATCAGCTCCCGGAAGCTGCGTCGTCACCTGGATCGTCGGAAAATCCACCTGCGGCAGCGGCGCGACCGGCAGGAACAGAAAACCGAGAATGCCGCCCAGAAGAACCGCGACCCCGAGAAGCGAGGTGGCGATAGGCCGGGAGATGAAGAGCGACGAGACGTTCATTGTTGCTGTGTCGGCGTTGCGGCGGAATTGCCGGGCGCGGTGCTGGCGCTGGTGTCTGCACCCTGGCCGGCGCCGGTAGCAGGCTGGGCGTTGTCGTTTTGGCCATCCTGGCCGGCATTGGCGCCGTTACCGTTTTTGCCACCGTGGCCATTCTTGCCGCCCTGGCCGTTGTGACGATGATGCTGCTGCCCGCCGCCACCGGCATTGGCACCATTGCCCTGACTGCCCTGCGCATCATTCTCCGCGACGGGCTGCCCCTGCTCAGTCGCTGCCGGCGCATTCGGCGTCGCCTGATCCGGGCTTGCCGAGATCTGGATTTTCGCTCCGTCCTGAAGCCGCGCGAAGCCGGTGGTCACCACCTTGTCACCGGCGGAAACGCCATCGGCGATAACGGCAAGCGTATCGTCCTGCTGCCGCACCTTGACCGACTTCATGGCCACGGTCTGTTCGGGACTGATGATATAGACGAAAGTGCCGTTCGGCCCGCGCTGGACGGCAGCGCTTGGAATGACTGTTACGCCCTTCAGCGTCTCTACGAGCAGGCGGGCATTGACGAAGGCTCCGGGCCAAAGCGCCAGCTTCTCGTTCGGAAAATTCGCCTTCAGCTTGACCGTGCCCGTCGTCGGGTCGACCTGGTTGTCGACGACGGCCAGCTTGCCGTTGTCGACGACAGTCTGGCCATCATTGTCCATTGCCTGGACGGCAAGCGTTCCGGCAGCGCTTGCGGCGTTGACACGCGCGAGCTGCTGCTGCGGAATGGAAAACAGCAAGGAAATCGGCTTGATCTGCGACAGGGTCACGATACCGGTCGCATCGGACGAGCTGACGAGGTTGCCGACATCGACGTTGCGGATGCCGGTTCGCCCGTCGATGGCAGCCTTGACGGTCGTATAGTCGAGCGTGGCCTGCGCGCTTTCGATCGCCGCGCCGTCAGCCTGGACCTGCGCCGTATATTGCGCCACCAGCGATAGCTGCGTATCGACCTGCTGCTGTGTGCCCGAAGCGCTCTTCACCATCAGCTGGTAGCGTGCAAGATCGCGCTGGGCGCCGGCCAGAAGCGCTTCATCCTGCGCTTTTTTGGCAACCGCCTGATCGAGCTGCGCCTTGTAGACGGAATCGTCGATGCGGGCGATGACGTCGCCCTTCTTGATATCCTGGCCCTCTACGAAATCGATTTCCACGATTCGTCCACTGACCTGCGCTCGTACCGTCACCGTATTCAGCGCCTTCACCGAGCCGACGCCATTGATGTAGACAGGAACGTCGGCCGTCGTCGCATTGGCGGCCAGCACGGGAACCGGACCGCTGAACTGCCCCGCACCGCGTCGCCTGCCGCCGCCACTGCCTTGTCCCTGGCCGCTGCGGCGCTCGCCCTGGGCCTGCTGGGCAGGTGCCGAGGCGCTCTGATAACCCAGCATCCGTTCGGCGCTGGCAAGCCAGAGATCACGGGTCGCATAGGCGCCATATCCCACCGCGCCAATTACCGCCAAAGACATTACGACCCGAAATGCACGAGGCATCAGTCCACCTTCCTTCAAAGCCTTCGGCGATCAACGATCGGCCGCTATCCTATGGCGCGACTCTAGCTTGCATCGTGTCGCTTAGGAATTTGGTATAGCCATTAAATTTTGTCCATTTTTGCGGCGACTTAGCGAAATAAATTGTCACATTACATAAAATCAGGGTTGTGGCCGCAAACGCGCGCTGCCGACGCAAGTTGCTGTTGCCGTTGGGCGTCAGAGCACACCCCAGCCGCGATAACGTCCGCGACCCGTCATCTCGCGCAGGCCAAGCTCGTTGACCAGATTGAGTGCGCCTCTGGGTGTCACGCCGACATGCCGGGCGATCATCTTTGCCGAAACGATCGGCCGCGACAGCACGATATCGATCACCTCTGGCAGGCTGCTGTTCGATCGCCGGTCCTTGAGGCGCAGTTCCATCTGCAGCTTGGCAAGCGAAAGGCGGTCGAGCTCCTTGAGGCCCGAATCCGCTGCATGCACCATGGCTTCGAGAAATGCCGTCAGGCGCGTGATGCGATCCGATGCACGCCGGCGATCATGTCGCACCGCCTTCAGGCCGACATTCAGGCAGAAAAGATGCGAGGTGACCTTGCCGCGACTGCGCAAATAGGCGCTGACCAGCAAACCGCCGAGCCAATGCTGCCGCCGCAGCGGCTCGATCCGCTCCCAGGCGTCGAAAAGCACGGCCGCGCCGAGAACGGGGGGCAGGAGATCGGCCTCGCGGATGACGCTACGCCAGCTTTCCAGGCGCTCATCCTCGTCCCAATCCTCATCGTGCACGAGGGCGAACGGATCATCGATCGTCTCCGGCCTCGCCTCGGGAGCGCCGCCGCTCAGGATCTTTTCCGATCGAGCGAGAATGGCGTCGATCTCGGCGAAATCGACGCCGAAATCGTTCCCCTCATCCTCCTCCTGGCTGTCCGGCTCCGCAATCTCCGGCGAGAACGGACGCCGCGTGACGGCCTCCTCGAGGTCTCCCACATCACCGCGCAAGGCGGCAAGGCCTGCCGCATCCAGCCCCCAGGAAGGGTCGGCATTCCAGAGGCGCCGTCGAACCCGCAGCACCGCATGGGCGATGGTCAACTCATGCGTCGGCGCACGCGCATCCATGCGCGCATCGTGCAATACCAGATCCTCGACATGCACCAGCTCGCCGCCGACCCAAAGCGCGCCTGCGGCATCGAAAAAGTGCCCGCGCTCGCGAAAGCCTTCCCCCACGACATGACGCAACACGCGCTCGTCCAATCGCGCCAGCATGTCTTCCGCCTTGACGATAGCAGGCAGAAGCGTTGGCAAAGGAAGCGCGGTCAGATCGTATCGCATTGGAATCGCATCATTGAATCGGTCTTACGGAACCTATCATTGCCGCATGCTGCAAGATAGAAAGGAGCCTCTGTGAACTGTGGACGATAATTCCTATTTTTGGCCTTGACCTTCCAGCGACGGGAAGGTTCATAACCCTATCCAACGCTCCCTTCGGGGCAATGGAGTTTGATATGGCATTGCACGACGAACACAATCACAGCCATCACGGCCATGGTCATCACGGCCATGGTCACCACGACCATCACGACCACGGCGGCCAGCCGCAGGAGGCCGTAACGCGCGATCCCGTTTGCGGTATGACGGTCGATCCGAATGCGGGCAAGCCGTCGATGGATTATCAGGGCCGCACATTTCACTTCTGCTGCAATGGTTGCCGCACGAAATTTGAGGCGATGCCCGAGAACTATCTGACCGCCAAGGATCCGACCTGCGGCATGACGGTCGATCGCGCCACCGCACGCCATCTTGCAAAGCACGATGGCGAGAAATTCTACTTCTGCTCCGCCGGCTGCAAGACCAAGTTCGAAGCTGACCCGACGGCCTATCTGAACGGCAACAGGCCCGCACCGAAGCCGGTACCGAAGGGCACGCTCTATACATGCCCGATGCATCCCGAGGTGGTCAGCGACCACCCGGGCGATTGCCCGAAATGCGGCATGGCGCTGGAGCCCACGGGCGTGCCCGCCGCCGACGAAGGGCCGAACCCGGAACTGGTCGACTTCACGCGCCGGCTCTGGATCAGTGCCGCTTTGTCGCTGCCCTTGCTTGTCATCAGCATGGGCCCGATGGTCGGCCTGCCCTTGCGCGACCGGATCGGCGAACCCCTCGCCACCTGGGTCGAGCTTGTTCTTGCGACACCCGTCGTACTTTGGGCAGCGCTGCCCTTCTTCCGGCGCGCCTGGAACTCGATCGTCAATCGTAGCCCCAATATGTGGACGCTGATCGGGCTCGGCGTTGGCACCGCCTATCTCTATAGCGTCATTGCCACGCTGGCGCCCGGCCTCTTCCCGATGAGCTTTAGAGGGCATGGCGAAAGCGTACCGGTCTATTTCGAGGCGGCTTCGGTCATCATCGCGCTTGTTTTCGTCGGCCAGGTTCTGGAGCTGAAGGCCCGGGAACGCACGGGCTCGGCCATTCGCGCCCTGCTCGACCTGGCGCCGAAGACCGCACGCCGCATCGGCGCTGACGGTAGCGAAACCGATGTGCCCGTCGACGAGATCCAGGCCGGAGATCGGCTGCGCGTGCGCCCTGGCGAGCGTGTCCCGGTAGACGGTTCCGTTATCGAAGGGCAATCCACCATCGATGAATCGATGATCACGGGTGAGCCCCTGCCGGTCGAAAAGGTGAAGGGCGACGCCTTGACCGGTGGCACGATCAACAAGAACGGCGCGCTCATCATGCAGGCGGAAAAGGTCGGCGCAGAAACGACGCTGTCGCGCATCGTGGAACTCGTCGCTAAGGCGCAGCGTTCGCGTGCGCCGATCCAGACGATGGTCGATCGCGTCTCCGCCGTTTTCGTGCCCGCCGTCGTCGCGGCCGCAATCATCGCCTTTGCCGTATGGGCCTTCGTCGGGCCGGAGCCAAGGCTTGCACATGCGCTGCTCGCCGCCGTCGCCGTGCTGATCATCGCCTGCCCCTGTGCGCTTGGCCTGGCGACGCCCATGTCCATCATGATCGCGACTGGCCGTGGCGCGCAGGAAGGCGTGCTGGTGCGCGACGCCGAGGCGCTGGAACGCTTCGCCAAGGTCGACACGCTGATCGTCGACAAGACGGGCACGCTCACCGAAGGCAAGCCCAACCTGACCGATATCGTCGCCGTCAGCGGTATGGAACAAGGGCGACTGCTGTCGCTCGCCGCCAGCCTCGAACGCGGCTCGGAACATCCGCTCGCCGAGGCAATCGTTGCCGGTGCCGAGGAGCGCGGAGCAGGTCTTGTCGACATCTCCGGCTTTTCGGCGATAACGGGCAAGGGCGTGAAAGGCAGCGCCGGCAACACGCCGATCGCACTCGGCAATGCGGCGATGATGGCCGATCTCGGCATTTCCACGGAGGCGTTGAAGGTTGAGACCGAACGTCTGCGCGGCGAAGGCAAGACCGTGATGTTCGTTGCCATCGACAACAGGCTCGCTGGCCTTGTCGCCGTCGCGGATCGGATCAAGCCGACCACGGCAGCCGCGATCAAGGCACTGCACGAGAGTGGCCTCACGATCGTCATGGCGACCGGAGACAACGGCAAGACTGCGGCCGCCGTCGCAAGGCGGCTTGGGATTGACGAAGTGCGTGCCGACATGCTGCCGGAAGGCAAGAAGGCTCTAATCGATGAGTTGCGGGCCAAGGGCCACATCGTTGCCATGGCCGGGGACGGCGTCAACGACGCTCCGGCGCTCGCCTCCGCCGATGTCGGCATTGCGATGGGCACAGGCGCTGACGTCGCGATGGAAAGCGCTGGGATCACCCTGGTCAAGGGCGATCTCAACGGCATCGTCCGGGCACGCCGCCTGTCGGAAGCGACCATCCGCAACATCAAGCAGAACCTCGCCTTTGCTTTCGGCTACAACGCGCTCGGCGTGCCCTTGGCAGCCGGCGTGCTCTATCCGATCTTCGGCCTGCTTCTGTCGCCGATGATTGCTGCAGCCGCGATGAGCCTGTCCTCGGTCTCGGTCATCGCCAATGCGCTCAGGCTGCGACTGGCGAAGTAAACAATCCGGGGAGGATCGCGCAGCGACTTCCCCGGAGTTACATGAAGACATGCAGAAGGGCTCGCTGATCCCGTCAATCGACGAGCCGTTTCAAGGAGAAGCAGATGAACATCGGTGAAGCATCCGGCCGCTCGGGCCTGCCGGCCAAGACGATCCGCTACTATGAGGATATCGGCCTCATCCGACCCGATCGTAGCGACAACGGTTATCGCGACTATGGCGCCGACGACGTGCACAAGCTGCGCTTCCTGCACCGCTCGCGCAGTCTCGGATTCTCGGTCGAGGAATGCCGGCAGCTGCTGGCGCTCTATGAAGACAAAAGCCGCGCCAGCGCAGACGTCAAGGACATGGCGAGCACGAAGCTTGTCGAGATCGACCGCAAGATCCGCGAGCTGACGGAGCTGCGCCATACGCTGGAACATCTGGTGCATGCCTGCCACGGCAATGCGCGGCCCGACTGTCCGATCCTGGAGGAACTTTCGGAGGGGTGAAGGCTGGAATGAGGAGCCTTTTGGCAACAGCTCGAGACCCGTAAGAACCCAGCGGCAGATTGCCGTTCCGGAAAACATGGCCTAAGGATATCGTAAGTTTGAAAATGGATATCCTATGCCTCTCTACATCAAAGACGACGCCATCGACCGATTGGCACGACGCTACCAGGCCTTGACGAAAAGCCCCACGAAGACCGAAGCCGTGAGGCTCGCCTTGCAGAAGGCGTTGGACGAAGAGTTGACCAAGCCCGCACTTGCTGATGTCGCCGTCGCTTTCTGCCGCAATCTCAAGCAGAAGGCCACCGCGAAGGCAGAAACCGACAGCGTCGAGGGGAACGTCTGATGTTTATCGACGCTTCGGTCCTGTCGGCAATGATGACCAATGAGGAGGATGCGCGCGGCTTCGCCAATCGCATGCAGCTGGCGACAGCAAGAATGACATCGCCACTGGAGGCTATGCATGCGGCAATCGGAATTTCGGCGATACTGGCACTGTCGCCGACAGAGGCAGGAGAAGCGGTGCGCACCTTCCTGCAGCTCATGAACATCCAACTGCTCGCCGTGCCGCCTCGCGCCGCCTTTATCGCTGCGGAGACGTATGAGCGTTATGGCCAAGGCGGCCACCCGGCCCGCCTCAGCCTCGACGATTGCATGACTTACGCCTGCGCTCGTTACTATCGCCAGCCGCTATTGTCGAAAAGCGGCCGGTTCGATCACACCGATATCGAGCTGGCTTGAAGCCGCTCGATCCGACAAACCGTTACGGGCAAAGGGACGACGGGCCTGCCGCAAATGTCGAGCGCACGCCAACTGCGTTCGGAGCAGCAGCGCATTGCAGACGGGACATGGAGTCGCCGGCGCGGATCGGGCCGGTCACGGACGGGTCGGTGTTGATACGGCCGTCCGGAAGGATCGCATCCTTCGAATGGTCGACATTGCCGACATCGGTCTGAATTGCCTCGACCTTGAGGTTCTTGGGACGATGCTTGTGCACCTGCTCGGCCATGGCTGCGCTGGACATGCCGATGACGAGAGCGGAGATAGCGAGAGTTTTGAGCAGCATAAGACTGGCTCCTATAGGAGTTGAGGCCCCACACATATGGGAACTGACAAGTGAATTTACAGCGGCTTGCCTGTCAATATCGTTAAGAGCTTTAAGGTTTTGATGACGACTTTACCCTGTGCCGCGACACCTCGGCGCCGGCGTCGTGGGGCAGGCTGATGAAGCGCAATGCCGAGACGGCACCGATAAGACCAACGACGAGGAAAGCCCAGTGAAAATCGACAAGCGAAAGTGTTTCCCCACCATGAATCGTGCGCGAGAGATTGAGTACGGCGGCGGCGACCGCAACACCGAGTAGCAGCGAAACCTGCTGCAACATGCTCGACAATGTCGAGGCGGAGCTGCGTTGCGCTGCATGGATATCGGCAAAGCCGAGCGTGTTCAGCGCCGTGAAGTTCATCGACCGGGAAAGTCCGGCGATGAATAGCAGGCAATAGATCAGCAGATCGGGCGTCGACGGCGACAGGAACGCGCATCCGGCAATGCTGGCCGACGAGATCAGGCCGTTGACCACGAGCACGTTACGGAAGCCAAAGGCCCTCAGCATCTGCGTCGTGATCGCCTTCATGCCGAGATTGCCGGCGAAATAGAACAGTAGATAGGTGCCGGCGTCGATCGCCGTGCGTCCAAAGCCGACCTGGAAAAGCAGCGGAATCAGGAACGGCGTGGCGTTGATCGCCACACGGCTCGCCGTACCCGCCGAAAGCGTCGACATGGCGAAGGTCTGTACCTTGAAGGCCGAGAGATCGAGCAAGGGCGCATCGACCTTCATGAAGTGGCGCGTAGCGATGATGGAGAAAACCACGCCCACAGCGATGAGCCCGATGCTAGGCGCCAATCCCGTCGTCCCCTGAACCACGAACTCCATACCGGCGAGCAGGAATGTCAGCCCGGCCGCCGATTGCAGGAAGCCGACGAAATCGAGCCGCGCGACCTTCTCCTCGCGCTGATCCGGCACGAAGCGGAGGACGAGGCCGAGACCGATAATGCCGATCGGGATATTGATGAGGAAGTTCCAGTGCCAGCTGAGATAGGTGGTGATGAAGCTGCCGAGCACCGGGCCGATGACGGGCGCCGTCAACGCCGGCCAGGTGATCATCGACATGGCATGGACGAGATCGGATTTACGCGCGCTCTTCAGCACGATGATGCGACCAACGGGTGTCATCAGCGCGCTGCCGACACCCTGGACGGCGCGGGCAATGATGAATTCAGCGAGATTGCCCGAGAGACCGCAAAACAGCGACGCCACGGTGAAGATGGTGATCGACGCCAGAAACACCCGCCGCGCGCCGTATCGATCGCCCGCCCAGCCGGCCAGCGGCACGAAGGCCGCCATGGTCAGCAGATAGACCGTGATGCCGATGCTCATAGACACGGGCTCGACGCCAAATGTCCTGGCCATCTGCGGCAGGGACGTCGTGACGATGGTGCCGTCCAGGATCTGCATGAAGAAGGAAACGGCGACGACGAAGGCGACGATGCGGGATTGCCGGCCGAAACTTTCTTCGGAAGGCTGCTCTGTGGTCCGGACAACGGTCATGGCATGAAATTTCGGAGGACGAGGTTTAGGGAGGCCGGGCTCTCCCGACAGCAATCATGGGATCAATGAATACGCCCATCGTTGCGGCTTGCAAAGCCGCAAACCCATACGGCGATCATCAAATATTGACATGGTGACATAAGAAACCCGGATCCGCCCAGGCAAAATCCTCAGCATGCCAGACCTCGCCCGCGCATCAATCGTCCGAGTAGCGCTGCTCCCGCCATGGATCGCCGTACATATGATAGCCGTTTTTCTCCCAGAATCCGGCTCTGTCGGCGCCGATCAGTTCGATGCGGTTTAGCCACTTCGCACTCTTCCAGAAATAAAGATGCGGCACGACGAGACGCATCGGGCCGCCATGCTCTGGGGTCAGCGGTTGTTCTTCCCAGGCGGTGGCGAGGATGGCGTCTTCGGCCGCGAAATCTGATAGCGGCAGGTTGGTGGTGTAGCCGTCATAGCTCGTCAGCAGCACATGCTGCGCCTCGGCCGTCGGCATGACGAGATCGAGCAGATCGCGCGTCGAAATCCCTTCCCAGCGATTGTCGTAGCGCGACCAGGTCGTCACACAATGAATGTCGCTGACGTAAGTGCTTTGCCCGATCGCCTGGAAAGCTGCCCAATCGAAGCTGAGCCGCTTTTCCACGAAGCCGAACACATCGAGCCGCCAGCTGGACAACGAGATTTGCGGCTGCTCGCCAAGATCGAGCACCGGCCAGTTCTTCACGAGATGCTGGCCCGGCGGCAGGCGCTCGGTCTCGGGCCGGCTGATACGCCCCGTCAGAAACTTACCCTCCGCAGCCCAGCGGCGCTTGGAGGTGGTGAGCTTGCTGTCGGCGGGGATCTGGTCGTCGCTCATAGAAGCATCCTTGCAAAGGCCGACCATTGGAACGCTGGAGAGGCTGGGGTGTCAAGAAGATCAACCCAGCCCGAGGACAGAATATGCTTGTCCGAAGCCTTTAGACTCTGACTTTACATGATGGTAATAGTAATGGCGTGTTTCAATCTTGGCGGTCAATTTGCCTTGCCTAGCGATGAATTCCTCTATGACGATGTTGCCGTTCATCGCATTCACGAGATCCACTATTCGAAATTTGCGGCGATTCGTGCAACCATACTGATTTTGACAATAATGGCCTTCTTTATTGGGTTATTGGTTGTTACCCGTCATCAAAATTCCGACCCGCTAGTTTGGCGATTTCGCATCAATGATGCCGTCATTCTCATTATATTTTGTGCGGCAGCGATAGTGCGTGTTTCGATCTACATTCGCCGAAACTACGAAGATCCGATCATCATTATTGGCCCGGATGGCATCCAAGATACACGCGTCGCAGAGACTGTCATTCCCTGGACTAATATCGCAAATGCCGATCGTATATCAGCTGGCAAAGTGTCCGGGTGCCTTACGCTTCACTTGATAGCGAATGACGCCTCGCTCGCCGGGCCAGCAGTAAGAACCATCACCAATGCCTCAGGTGGTCGAGAGACTGAAGTTCAGATCAAGGCAGACCTGTTCGACCGACGCTGTTCAGACATCTACAACATAGTGATGGCGTTCCATCGAGCCCATCGTTTCGGCTGGCTATCTTCGCCTAGCGACGGCGATTGGTTTGAATATCAATCTGAAACAGCTCCGCTTTTCCGGAAACGTTTATTTCCTGCCCACCCGCTTCCAGAAGCAGGCAATCCAATGCCGAAAGCGAAAGCGTGGCGACTTCGGCATGGCCACGATGACAAAGAATAAGGGTCGCACCGCTGCGAAGGGCAAATTTGATCGTCCCATCGACGGAAACACGTCGCACCGAATGCGTGAGACGGCCCCTCCGTGTCATGACATTGAGATCGGTGATGGTGCCGTCGATCAAGGTCGCGGAAGTCGGCGCATCCGCCGCAAAGGGCAGCGGATCGCTTGCCTGCGTCAGACGCTCGGGCTCGCGTCCCTCAATGAAGAGGGTCATTCCCTCTCCCTCGAGAATGGATAGCGTGCGATCGATGCCTGGAAAGACCGAGAACGGTCCGTCCGAAGCAACCGTCGCCATGCTGACGCGCCAGTCGAAGTCGGCAAGCCCGGCGCCGTTGGGCGAAACGGCGATTTCCACCGTTTCCCCGCCGCCGTTTTTCCAGGGCATGCGCTTGTGGTCACTGGCGCGCAGCAGCTTCATCTCAGTTCCCCAGGATAGCCGGCAGGCGCAGGCCCTGCTGCTTGGCCCAATCGAGCGCGATGTCGTAGCCTGCATCGGCGTGGCGCATGACGCCGGTTGCCGGGTCGTTCCAGAGAACGCGCTCCAGACGGCGGGCCGCATCATCCGTGCCGTCGGCGCAGATGACCATGCCGGAGTGCTGGCTGAAGCCCATGCCGACGCCGCCGCCGTGATGCAGGGATACCCAGGTGGCGCCGGAGGCGGTGTTGAGCAGTGCGTTCAGCAGCGGCCAGTCGGAAACGGCATCCGAGCCGTCCTTCATGGCTTCCGTTTCGCGGTTCGGCGAAGCGACCGAGCCGGAGTCGAGATGGTCGCGGCCGATGACGACAGGAGCCTTCAGCTCGCCATTCCTGACCATTTCGTTGAAGGCGAGGCCGAGGCGATGACGATCGCCGAGACCGACCCAGCAAATGCGCGCCGGCAGGCCCTGGAAGGCGATGCGCTCGCGCGCCATATCAAGCCAATTGTGCAGGTGGGTGTTGCCGGGGGTGAGTTCCTTCACCTTGGCGTCGGTCTTGTAGATATCTTCCGGATCGCCCGAGAGAGCAGCCCAGCGGAACGGACCGATGCCGCGGCAGAACAGCGGACGGATATAGGCCGGCACGAAGCCCGGGAAAGCGAAGGCGTTTTCAAAACCTTCGTCCTTGGCGACCTGGCGGATGTTGTTGCCGTAGTCGAGCGTCGGCACACCAGCGTTCCAGAAGTCGACCATGGCTTCGACATGCACCTTCATCGAGGCGCGGGCGGCAGCTTCAACGGTCTTCGGATCGCTTTCGCGCTTGGCCCTGTGCTCGGCCACCGTCCAACCGGCCGGCAGATAGCCGTTCAGCGGATCGTGGGCAGACGTCTGGTCGGTGACGATATCCGGGCGCGGACCACCAGCCTTCATGCGCTTTACCAGTTCGGGGAAGATTTCGGCGGCATTGCCGAGCAGGCCCACGGACTTGGCTTCGCCGGCCTTCGTCCACTTGTCGATCAAAGCGAGCGCTTCGTCGAGGCTCGATGCCTTCTCGTCGACATAGCGGGTGCGCAGGCGGAAATCGATGCGGGTTTCGTCGCTCTCGACGGCGAGGCAGCAGGCGCCAGCCATGACGGCCGCCAGCGGCTGCGCGCCGCCCATGCCGCCGAGGCCGCCGGTCAGGATCCACTTGCCCTTGAGGTTGCCATTGTAATGCTGGCGCCCGGCTTCGACGAAGGTCTCATAGGTGCCCTGCACGATGCCCTGCGTGCCGATATAGATCCACGAGCCGGCCGTCATCTGGCCGTACATGGCAAGACCCTTCTTATCCAGCTCGTTGAAGTGATCCCAGGTTGCCCAGTGCGGCACGAGGTTGGAGTTGGCGATCAGCACGCGCGGCGCATCCTTGTGGGTGCGGAACACGGCGACCGGCTTGCCGGATTGCACCAGCAGCGTCTCGTCTTCGTTCAGCGTTTTCAGGGTTGCCGCGATCCGGTCGAAATCGTCCCAGGTGCGGGCAGCGCGGCCGATGCCGCCGTAGACAACCAGTTCGTTCGGGTTTTCCGCAACGTCCGGGTCGAGATTGTTCATCAGCATGCGCAACGGCGCTTCGGTCAGCCAGCTCTTGGCATTGAGTTCCGGGCCGCGAGGAGCGCGGATTTCGCGGATATTATGGCGTGGATTGGTCATATCACATCTCCAAGGAAGGCAGGATGTCGGTTGAAATCGAGGCATTGAGCGCGCCGGAAGCGATCAGATCGCTGGCGGCCTTGAGGTCGTTTGCCATGTAGCGGTCCACCTCCAGCGACGGCACGACAGCGCGGATTGCCGATATCGCGAGCGTCAGTTCCGGGCTGGTGACGAGCGGCGCGCGCAGCTCGACGCCCTGGGCAGCCGTCAGCGCCTCGATACCGATGATGCCGAAGAGGTTTTCGGTCATGCCGAGCAAGCGGCGCGCGCCATGGCAGGCCATTGAGACATGGTCTTCCTGGTTGGCCGAGGTCGGGGTCGAGTCGACAGAGGCCGGATGCGACATCTGCTTATTTTCCGACATCAGCGCCGCCGAGGTCACCTCGGCAATCATCAGGCCTGAGTTCAGGCCCGGCTTCTTGGCCAGGAAGGCGGGGAGGCCGTAGCTGAGTGCCGGGTCGACCAGCAGCGCGATGCGGCGCTGTGCGATCGCGCCGATTTCGCAAACCGCAATCGCGATCTGGTCGGCGGCAAAGGCAACCGGCTCGGCATGGAAGTTGCCGCCGGAAACGACGGAATTGTCCGACAGCACGAGCGGATTGTCGGTAACGGCGTTGGCTTCGATTTCCAGCGTGCGACCGACGGACCGCAGCAGATCGAGGCAGGCGCCATCCACCTGCGGCTGGCAGCGGATGCAATAGGGATCCTGCACGCGCTCGTCGCCTTCGATGTGGCTTTCACGGATCACGGAACCGGCGAGCAGGCCGCGAAGGGCGGCAGCAGTGTCGATCTGGCCCTTATGGCCGCGCAGCGTGTGAATGTCGGGATGGAACGGGGCCGAAGAGCCCATGGCCGCATCCGTCGACATGGCGCCGGTAATCAGGGCTGCCTGGGCGGCGCGGTGCGCGCGGAAGAGGCCCGCGAGCGCAAGACCGGTCGAGACCTGCGTGCCATTGATCAGCGCAAGCCCTTCCTTGGCGGCAAGTACGACCGGCTTAAGGCCGGCCTTTTCCAGCGCTGCCGCGCCGGAAAGCTGTTCACCGGCATAGAAGGCTTCGCCATGCCCCATCATGACGGCGGTCATGTGTGCCAGCGGCGCAAGATCGCCCGATGCGCCGACTGAGCCCTTCTCGGGAATGAGGGGTACAACACCCTTTTCAAGCATGGCCTCGATCAGCCGCACCAGTTCCAGGCGCACGCCGGAGGCGCCGCGGCCGAGCGAAACCAGTTTCAGCGACATGATGAGACGAACGACATTCTCGGGCAGCGGCTGGCCGATGCCACAGCAATGCGAGAGAATGAGATTGCGCTGAAGCGTGGCGACGTCGGCGCTGTCGATCTTGATCGACGCCAGTTTGCCGAAGCCGGTGTTGATGCCATAGACGGGCGCATTGCCTGCGGCAATTTCCGCGATGCGGGCAGCCGCCTTGGCAATGCCTGCATCGAAAGACGCATCGAGCCTGGCCGGCTCGCCGGTCCAGTATATCGCCGCCAGTTGCTGTAGCGAAACGGAGCCTGGATGGAGAACGATAGTCATCGGTTGAACCTTTTTCCCTTGAAAACATGGGCATGAAGGGGATTGAAGCCGATGCGGTAGACAAGCTCCGCCAGGCTTTCGACATCCCAGATGGCGAAATCGGCCGACTTTCCGGCTTCCAGCGTACCGGTTTCGGAGAGCAGCCCGAGGGCGCGCGCGCCTTCGCGCGTTGCACCGGCAATGCATTCCTCGACCGTCAGACGGAAAAGGGTGGCAGCCATATTCATGGTCAGCAGCATCGACGTCAGCGGCGAGGTGCCGGGATTGCAATCCGTAGCGATGGCGATCGAAACGCCCGCCTCGCGGAGCGCGTTGACCGGCGGCTTCTGCTTTTCGTTGATAGCATAGAAAGCGCCCGGCAGCAGCACCGCAACGGTCCCGGCCGCAGCCATGGCCTTGACGCCATCCTCGTCGAGATATTCGATATGATCGGCCGACAGCGCGCCATAAGAGGCCGCAAGCTTGGCGCCGCCGAGATTGGAAAGCTGTTCCGCATGCAGTTTCACGGGAATGCCGAGCGACTTGGCAAGATCGAAGACGCGGGCGATTTCGGCCGTCGAGAAGGCAATCCCTTCGCAGAAGCCGTCGACGGCATCGACGAGGCCTTTCGCGTGCGCCTGGCTCAGGCCGGGCAGTACGACATCGCTTATATAGTCGCCGTTTCGACCCTTGTATTCGGCCGGCGTGGCATGGGCACCGAGATAGGATGTGACGACCCGGACGGGACGCACCGTCTCCAGCTTGCGCGCCGCCTGCAGCATCTTCAATTCGGATGGGATATTCAGGCCATAGCCCGACTTCACCTCAATGGTGGTGACGCCTTCGGAAAGCAGCGTATCGAGGCGCGGCAACGCAACGGCAACCAGTTCATCCACCGAAAGCGCACGCGTCGCATTGACGGAAGAAACGATACCGCCACCTGCGCGAGCGACTTCTTCGTAGCTCGCCCCTTCCAGCCGCATTTCGAATTCGCGGGCGCGATTGCCGCCATAGACAATGTGCGTGTGGCAATCGACGAGGCCTGGGGTCACCCAGCGGCCTTCGAGATCGATGCTTTCTGCACCGGCAACGTCGGGCAGATTCGCTTCCGGACCAGCGAAGACGATACGGCCGCCCTTGGTCAGGATCGCACCCTTCTCGATCGTGCCGAGCCGGGCCTCGCCCTCTTTCAAGGTCGCAAGGCGGGCATTGCGCCACACGCGGCTTGCCGCGCCGTTTTCCTTGCCACCGTTGGGGCCATCTGCGGAAAAATTGTTCCCACCCATAAGCTTTACGCCTTTCCTCGTTGGCTCATAATGTATATACATATTAAAAAGGCTGACAAGAGGGATTTTGGACTCTGTGTCCGAAAGGAAAGGGTGAGACCATGACGATACTTCATGCACGCTCGGCACTGCTTGGCGACGGATGGCACGAAAATGTGCGGATTACCCTCGAAGGCGGTCGCATCACCGACGTCGCGACAGACGTCGCGCCAGAGGCCGGCGACGACAGACAGGATATTCTGATACCTGCGATGCCGAACCTGCACAGCCATGCCTTCCAGCGCGCCATGGCCGGCCTTGCCGAAGTGCGCGGTCCAGCGAACGACAGCTTCTGGAGCTGGCGCACCGTGATGTATAAATTCGCGCTGTCGATGACGCCGGATCATGTCGAGGCGGTTGCGGCACAGCTCTATATGGAGATGCTGGAAGCCGGCTTCTCTCGCGTCGGCGAATTCCACTACCTGCACCACGACAAGGACGGCAGCCATTATGCCAACATCGCCGAGCTGGCGGAGCGCATTGGCGCCGCCAGCACCGAAACCGGCATTGCGCTGACACTGCTCCCTGTCTTCTACGCCCATTCCGGTTTCGGAGGTGCAGCGCCCATTGAAGGCCAGCGCCGCTTCATCAACTCGCTCGAAAGCTTCGAAGCATTGATGGCCGGCTGCCGTAAGGTGACGAGCCGTCTGCCCGGAGCCGAACTCGGCATTGCGCCGCATAGCCTGCGCGCAGTCACGCCCGAGGAACTGGCAAAGCTTATTCCCATAGCAGGCGATGGACCGATCCATATCCACGTCGCCGAGCAGGTGAAGGAAGTGGAAGACTGCATTGCCTGGTCGGGCGCCCGCCCGGTACAATGGTTGCTCGACAACGCGCCCGTTAATGAGCGGTGGTGCCTGATCCATGCCACGCACATGACCGAGGATGAAACCCGGCGCATGGCAAAGAGCGGCGCGATTGCCGGCCTTTGCCCGATCACCGAGGCCAATCTCGGCGATGGCGTCTTCGCAGCGCCCCTCTTTCTTGATGAAGGCGGCCGCTACGGCGTCGGATCCGATTCCAACATCATGATCTCCGTTCCGGAAGAACTGCGACAGCTGGAATATTCGCAGCGCCTCGCATTGCGCGCCCGCAACGTCATCGCCATGACAGGCGGTTCGACTGCCCGCAAGCTGTTCGACAGCGCCCTCCTCGGTGGCGGCGCGGCACTGAAAGCGCAGGCAGGAATCGCCGTCGGCAATTACGCCGACATCGTCTCCCTCGACGCCAGTGCCGTGCCCTATCTCTCCGGCGACCGCGTTCTCGACCATTGGACATTTGCAGGCGGCTTTAAAGTCGATAGCGTATGGGCCTTGGGCAAGAAGCAGGTCGAAGGCGGCCGGCATATCAAGAGAGAGGCGATTTCCGCGCGCTTCCGCCAGACCATGGCCGAGCTGATCGGTTAAGAAACCGCTTTTCCTGCCGCCGATTGGCCCTTAAATAACTCGCGGAAAACCCGATGTCTTACACGGAAAAGATGGGCGGCATGGCCACAGGCAAAGAGGCGACCCTACATCAGCGGATCCTGAGCGATATCGAAAGCCAGATCGTCTCCGGCGCTTGGCCTCCCGGTCATCGTATTCCGTTCGAAATGGTGCTGGCCGAGCAATATGATTGCTCGCGCATGACGGTGAACAAGGCGCTGACCCAGCTCGCCCGTGCGGGGCTGATCGAGCGGCGCAAGCGCTCGGGCAGCTTCGTCACTCATCCGCACGCCCAATCAGCCGTGCTGGAGATCCACGACATCAAATCGGAAATCCAGTCGCTCAACCTGCCCTATTCACACAGGCTGGTGAAAGTCGCCGAGCGACGAGGACGAACGGAAGACTCCCGCCGGCTGCAATTTGCCGGTCCCGTCAATGTGCTCGAAATCAGCTGTATCCACTATGCCGGCTCACGACCCTTCTGCCTGGAGGATCGCGTCATCAATCTCGATGCCGTGCCCGACGCAGCCGAGGCCGACTTCGCGACCCTGCCGCCCGGCCCGTGGCTGCTCAATCAGGTGCCCTGGAGCACGGCCGAACATCAGATCCGCGCCATCGCGGCCGAGGGAGATGCCGCCGCGAGCCTCGACGTCGCCAAGGGTACGGCCTGCCTCGTGGTCGAGCGGCGCACCTGGAGTTCGACCGGCCCGATCACCCATGTCCGGCTGACATATCCTGGCGATCGTCACAGCCTGGTGGCACGTTTTACGCCTTCAAGCTGACCGACAGCTGCAGCTACGGCCGTTGCTGCGCCGGCTCGGTGTGCATGGGAATGAGGCTTTCCGATTGCCGAAAGGGCTGCGCGGGATCGACAAGCAGAATGCTGAGCGCAACCAGCACCAGTGCCAGAATCAAAAGAATCCCGATCAACAGTGGACGAATCGCGGTCATTTCGTTCTCCAATCTCCCCAGCCCGGCGCCGTGGCGCGATAGGGAATTCGAGACAGCCCGCATAGTCTAGCATGAAATATTAAGTAATGTTTTATGTTCCGGAAATTATCCGGCTACAGCATCGGCCCGAAAATCGGAATCGATTTTCGGAAAGCCTGATGCGTATATTCAAAAAGATAGAGCGACCTTTGTGCTTCCCAAAGGAAGCACGGCGCACCAGTTCAAAGGATTATACTGTCCTGGGAGCCGGAAAGGCCGCCTCACGCTTGTTTGAATGGCGAACCGCAGATGGGGCGAATAGGATTTCGGCTGCTGGCGGCTAGGCTCGCCGGGCCGCGGCCGGAAATCCTGCCGCCAAGCTCCATTCATTGCTCGACCGACAATTCAAGAGAGGCAATGCCCATGCATCGCAAACGTCTGACTACGGGCGTGCTGACGCTCACCATCGCAACGCTCGCCGCCCTCCACAGCGTTTCTGCCGCAGAACGCGTCAAGGTGCGCGGCACCGTCGAAAGCCTTGACGGCGACACGCTCAAGGTCAAATCCCGGGATGGCAACGAGGTGAAGGTGGCACTGAAATCCGGCTGGAACGCTACCGGCGTCGTCAAGGCAGAGGTCGGCGACATCAAGCCGGGCGATTTCGTCGGCATCGCCTCGCAACCGACCGATAGCGGCATCAATGGCGCCATCGAAGTCGTGATCTTCCCGGCCGCGATGAAGGGAACCGGAGAAGGCGATCGTCCCTGGGATTCCGCGCCGAACGGCTCCATGACCAATGCGACGGTCGCCAATGCCGTCACCTCGGTCAACGGCCCGACGCTGACACTCACCTATAAAGGCGGCGAGCGGAAGATCAACATTCCCAAGGGTACGCCTGTCGTCACGCTGACATCGGCAACGAAGGCCGATGTGAAGCCGGGCGCGGGCGTCTTCATCACCGGAGAACGCACCGACGATAGCACCGTGTCAGCCGACCGCGTCGCTGTCGGTCTCAACGGCACTATGCCGCCGATGTGACCTCGCCGTTCGACTGCTTCCGCATTATCGGATAGCCGGCAATCAAACGAAAGCAGGCGGATCGCAAGACTGCGATCCGCCTGTTTTCATCTCAATTCGGCGCAAGACGCTCGCATCGGATAGGAAACCCTACTCCGCCGCTTGCGCATGCGGGCGTTGCTCGATTGCTTCGTCCTCGTCATCCTCGTCCGGCTTCGGCTGTTTCCAGGCGATGAGGCGATAGAACATCGGGATGAAGAAGGTAGCGATGAAGGTCGCCGCCAGCATCCCGCCGATGACGCCGGTGCCGATGGCATGACGGCTCGCAGAGCCCGCACCGCTGCTGATGGCAAGCGGCACGACGCCGAGGATGAAGGCGAGCGAGGTCATGACGATCGGGCGGAAGCGCAAACGCGCCGCCTCGAGCGCCGCCTCGGCCGCACCCATGCCTTCCTTGCGTTTCAGCACCGCGAACTCGACGATCAGGATGGCGTTCTTCGCCGCCAGGCCGATCAGCGTCACCATGCCGATCTGGAAGTAGACGTCGTTGGTGAGCCCGCGCAGATAGGTCGCAAGCAGCGCACCGAACAGCGCGAAGGGGATCGCGGTGATGACGGCGAGCGGCAGGCTCCACTTTTCATACTGGGCGGCCAGGATCAGGAACACCATGATGATGCCGAAGATCATCGCCTGCGTGCCCGCGCCGCTGGTCTCCAGTTCCTGATAGGCGGAGCCCGTCCAGGCGATCTGGAATCCCTCAGGCAAGCTCTCGGCCGCCACCTGCTGCATGGCCTTGATCGCATCGCCGGACGTATAGCCGGGCGCCGGGTTGCCGGTGATCTTGGCGGCATTGAAGGCGTTGTAGCGTTCGAGCTGGTCCGGGCCGATGACGCGCGACACCTTGATGAGCGTGTCGAGCGGAATCATCTTGCCACTGTCGGAGCGCACGAAGACCTGGCGAAGATCCTCGGGCGATTCGCGGAACGGTGCCTCCGACTGCAGGTTGACCTGATAGTTGCGGCCGTAGAGCGTGAAGTCGTTCACGTAGAGGCTGCCGAAGGTCGCCTGCATCGCGTCGAAGACCGAGTTGATCGGCACGCCGAGCGCCTTGGCCTTCTCGCGGTCCAGATCGGCGCGGAACTGCGGAACGTTGGTGTCGAGCGTCGTGCGGACACCCGCAAGCTCCGGACGCTTGGAGGCGGCCGCGACCAGCTTCTGTGCCTGATCGGAAAGCCCTGCCACGCCCTTGCCGCTGCGATCCTGCAGATAGACTTCGAAACCGCCCGTCGTCGAAAGACCCATGATCGGCGGCGGATTGAAGGCAAGCACCATGGCATCCTTGATGCCCATGTTGGCGCCGATGATCGGACCTGCGAGATTGCGGGCATCGAGTTCGGGCGTCTTGCGTTCGCTCCAGTCCTTCAACGTCACGAAGGCGACGCCGGCGCTGGTCTTCAGGCCACCCGACAGAAGATCGAAGCCCGAAACCGCAAAGACGTTTTCGACGCCCGGCAGCTTCTTGGTATTGACCAGAGCCTCGTCCATGACAGCCTGCGTGCGCGTGAGCGAGGCAGCCGGCGGCAGGATGGCGATCTGGAACAAGGCGCCCTGGTCTTCATCCGGCACCAGCGATCCCGGAAGCGTGTAGAAGAGATAGCCGGTCACGCCGAGCAGGCCGGCAACCAGCACGCAGCCGACGATGACGCGCTTCAGGAAGAAGGCGACACCGGCCGCATAGCCCGCCGTCAACCGGTCGAAAGCTCGGTTGAAGATACGGAACGGCAGGATCGGCTCATGATGGCCGGGCTTCAGGATCAGCGCGCAGAGTGCTGGCGTCAGCGTCAGCGCCACGATACCGGACAGAGTGACCGAGATCGCGATGGTGACGGCGAACTGCTTGTACATCTGGCCCGCCAGCCCGCCCATGAAGGAGACCGGGATGAACACGGCGCAAAGGACGAGCACGATAGCGATGACCGGGCCTGTGACTTCGCCCATCGCCTTGATGGCAGCCTTTTTCGGCGACAGCTTCTCCGTCGCCATCAGGCGCTCGACGTTTTCGAGCACGACGATGGCGTCGTCCACCACGATACCGATTGCCAGCACCAGGCCGAACAGCGTCAGAAGGTTGATCGAGAAGCCGAGCAGATACATGCCGGCGAAGGTGCCGACGATCGAGATCGGCACCGCGATGATCGGGATGAGCGTCGCCCGCCAGTTCTGCAGGAAGACGAAGACGACGATGACGACGAGAAGGATCGCCTCGATGAAGGTGTGCACCACCTCCTCGATCGACACCTGGATGAACTTCGTCGTGTCGTAGGGAACCTCGTAGGCAACGCCGTGCGGGAACGACTTCTGCAGCTCGTCGAGGCGCGACTTGAGCGCGGCCATCGTGTTCAAGGCATTGGCGCCCGGCTGCAGGTAGACGGCGATCGGAACCGCCGGCGTGCCGTTGAGACTGCTCTGCACCGAATAGCTCTTGGTGCCGAGTTCGATGCGCGCCACGTCCTTCAGCCGGAGCGTTGCGGCATTGGCCGTCGAGCGCAGAATGATTTCGCCGAAAGCGTCGACGTCGGGCAGGCGCCCTTGCGTCGTCACGGTATAGGTGAAGGCCTGCGGATTGTTGCTGGGCTGATCGCCGAAGCGGCCAGCCGCAAACTGGGAGTTCTGCTCCCGGATCGCAGTCGCGACGTCGCTCGGTGTCAGATTGTACTGCGCCAGCTTGTCCGGCCGCAGCCAGATGCGCATCGAGTAATCGACATCGCCAAGCAGGTTGACGTCGCCGATGCCGGGAATGCGTTTGAGGTCGTCGATGACGTTCAGAAGTGCATAGTTACCGACATAGGTACGGTCATAGCGGCTGTCGGTCGAGTACATCGCCACGAAGCCGAGGATCGACGTCGAACGCTTGGTCACGACGACGCCCAATCGCGTCACGTCCTGCGGCAGCGTCGAGACGGCGCGCTGGACACGGTTGTTGACGTTGATCGCAGCCTGGTCCGGATCCGTGCCGAGCGCGAAGGTCACGGTGATCTGCATCGCGCCGCTGTTGGAGTTCGTCGACTGCATGTAGAGCATGTTTTCGACGCCGTTGATCTGCTGCTCCAGCGGAGCGGCAACGGTCTGCGCTACCGTCTCGGCGCTGGCGCCGGGATAGGTTGCTGTTACAACCACCTGCGGCGGCGTCAGCTCGGGATATTGGGCGATCGGCAGGATACGCAGGCAGACAGCGCCCGCAAGTAGGATGACGATCGAGATCACCGCCGCGAAAACCGGGCGGTCGATAAAGAATCGGTTGCCTAACATCAGTTCTGCACCACCTTTTTCGCGTCCTTAGGCGTTGCGTCCGCCGTCGCCTGCACCGGTGCGCCGGGGCGTACCTTGATGATGCCTTCGGTGATCAGCTTGTCGCCGGCCTTAAGGCCGGACAGCACCAGCCAGGTATCGCCGATCTTCTGGCCGAGCGTCACAGGATTGATGTGTGCCTTGCCTTCCTGGTCGATCGTATAGACGAACTGGCCCTGCGGGCTCTGCATCAACGCCACTTCCGGGATGGTGATGGCGTTGTCGAGCGACACGCCCGTCACCCGCGCACGAACGAACTGACCGGGCAACAGCCGGCGGGTGGGATTGTCGACCACGGCTCGAGCCTGCAGCGTCCCCGTCGACACGTCGATCGTGGAGGAGGTGAAGTCGACGACACCGTCATGATCATAGGTGGTGCCGTCACCGAAGGAGATCTTGACGCCCAGATTCGGCGCCTCGCCCTTGGCCTTCTTCATGTCGATCAGCCGGCGCACTTCCGCCGCCTCGGCATCCGAGAAGGAGAAGTTGACGTAGACCGGGTCGAGCTGCGTGATGCTGGTAAGCAGGCCGCTATCGCCCGTAGTCCCGATCAGGCTGCCTTCGGAAACCTGCTCGAGGCTGGTAATGCCACCAACCGGCGCTGTCACTTGCGTATAGTCGAGATTGAGCTGTGCCGTCTGAACCTGCGCCTGCGCGGCGGCAACCGACGCTTCCGCCAGTTGGCGCGTCGAAATCGCGTCGTCGCGAGCCTTCTGCGTCGCGGCATTCTGCCCGAAGAGGTTGATGTTGCGCTTTTCCTCGCGCTGTGCCTGCTCAAGCTGTGCTTGCGCCTGCTGGAGCTGCGCCTTGGCCTGGGCGAGTGCTGCCTGGTAGGACGCCGGATCGATGAGGAAAAGTACGTCGCCAGCCTTCACCTCGGCGCCCTCGACAAAGTTCCTTTTCAACAGGATACCGCCGACGCGAGCGCGCACGTCGACTTGCCTAAAAGCGGAGATGCGCGCAGCATATTCGTAGGAGAGCGCCACGGTCTGAGGCTTGAGATCGATAGCCGTCACCTGCGGCGGCGGCATCTGTCCGGCCTGCTGCGCGAGGGAGGGAGATACGCAGAAAAGGAGGAGCCCGGCGGCAACGAGACCGTTGCGCAGAAGGGAGGATTTATACGTCGTCATGGAAAAATCACCGTGAGATTCGACATTTTTATTGCGTCGCAACATACAAACATTCATGAATGATTGTAAATATCAAATCGACATGGTTTTTATGACTCATATCGGGAGCCACATGTTGGTTTCGGATATTGAGATATAAAATCAAACATATGAGTGAGACGACAGACCCCCTCGTCTCGCGGAAACTTCGAGGAGGAGCATGCGCAGAACCAAGGAAGATGCGGCCAAGACAAGAGACGAAGTTCTCGCCGCGGCCGCCGATATTTTCTATGAAAACGGCGTCAGCGGCTCCAGTCTCGAAAAGATCGCCCAGCGCGCCGGCGTAACGCGCGGCGCGATTTATTGGCATTTCAAGGACAAGGCCGAGGTTCTGACGGCTCTGCATAGCGAAATCCGCCTGCCGCAGGAAACCATCGTCGACTATGCGATAGAGCATGGCCATGACGACCCGCTCGGACTGATCGAGCAGGGCACAGTCCAGGTTCTGCAGAATCTTGCCAAGGACGAACATCTGCAGCAGGTCTTCGCCATCATGATTCTCGGGTGCGAATTCACCAAGCATCGCTCTGACGCCGCGCAGAGAATCGTGACCGCCAATCAGCAGATGTTCGGCAAGCTGCAGCGACTGATCGAGATGGCTGACCAGCAAAAGACACTGACGCCGCTATGGACCCCTGATGCCGCCGCCCGCGCTATTCAGTGTTCCATGAACGGTCTGCTTGCCGAATGGCTTCGGTCGAGCAAATCCTTCTCTTTGGTCGATATAGGCGAGCGGCTGATCCACAGCCTGGTCGGCTCCATGCGGCTGAAAGGCCATAGCAGCTAGCCGCCAGCATGCCGCCTGGCTTCGGCCAGTGAGATGTCCGACTTGATCTCCCGCGTCGACATCGACGTTACGGTGTGCCGTACGCCGGGAAGTCTGTTGAGTTCCTGTCGCAGCAGTCGATCGAGCGCTGCCATGTCGGTCGCCAGGATATGCAGGAGATAATCCGCCTCGCCCGTTGTCGCGTGACAGCGCCAGATGAGCGGATGGCGACGCACGGCGGCCTCGAAGACATCGAAGCGCTCGACATCGATCGACACTTGCACGAAAGCCTCGAGGCCGAAGCCGAGCCGCGACGGATCGAGAAGCGCCCTGTACCCCCGAATTACACCCGCCTCCTCCAACGCCTTCACCCGCTTCCAGCACGGCGTCTTGCTGAGCCCCACGAGATCGGCAAGCGCTGCAAACGAGATGCGGGCATCGGCCTCCAGCGCGGCAATGATCTTGTGATCGAGCGCATCCAGCTCCATCGTTCTCTCCATTCACTCTAGAGGAGCCAATCGTACTCCCATTCCGCAATTATGAATGACAAATAGGAACAATGTTCAAGGCAAATTGCTTATTCTTGGAAAAGGCAAACATGCTTGTCGGCCAAAGGCCGGAACAAAGGGAACGAAGATGCAGAAGCAAGACTATTACGCCCGCATCGAGGCGCCTGACATGCTCGACTACGGCGTCTATCTGCAATGCGACAAACTCCTCGCCTGTCAGAAGCCGTTGAACGGCATGGTCAACGGCGACGAGCTGCAATTCCAGATCGTTCATCAGGTGGAAGAACTCTGGATGAAGCTGATGGCCTATTCGCTGGTCGACGTCATCGGCTTCATGGAAGAGCGCAACACCCATCGCGTCGTGACGCTGATGGGCCGCGTGCACAAGATCATGCGCATGATGACCACCCAGCTCGATCTTCTCGAAACCATGTCGCCGAAGGAATATCAGCAGATCCGCCTGCAGCTCGGCAATGGCAGCGGCCAGGAATCGCCCGGCTTCAAGTTTCTGCTGCGCATGCCGCCCGATCTCTGGCACGCCTTCAAGGCGAATTATCTCGATGCGCCCGGCCTGACGATAAAAGATATCTATGACGGCAAGTACGATCATGGCGACAGCTATGTGGTCGCCGAAGCGCTGGTGGAATATGATGAACTGTTTCAGAAATTCCGCGCCAACCACATGTATCTGATCCAGCGCTCCATCGGGCTCGGCTCGAAATCCCTGAAGGGACGCCCGGTCGAGCTGCTGCAGGCAGGCGCCCGCCACCGCTTCTTCCCCGAGCTCTGGGATATTCGCCACGAAATGACCGACAGTTGGGGCAGCCAATACGGCGTGGTGCGCGATTCCATTTCCAAGCATGACGCCGCCGAATAGACGCTGATCGAATATCGCTCTCCGTTGCCTCTTGCGAGGCAACGGAGAGCGCTCATACAGAACAGCAGGCCAACCGTTGGCGTCCGCACGAAAGTGCGATGACAAATCATCCCGGTATCGGCTTTTCCGGCCGGATCTATCGCCACTGCCGGGCATCCCTCTTCCCCTGAGCATTCCAGCACCATCCTCTCCCTGACCGCATGCCGCGTGCGGGGTTGTCCTAGAGCATGTCGCGCAAAAGTGTGCAGCGGTTTTGCGACTACGACATGCATGAAATCAAGGAGCTAAAGCGCGTAAAGCGAATCTTAGAGATCGTGACGCGCTTTAGTCTGCCCATGTCTCCCTCAGAATGAGCGGTGAACGCGATCGCCCGCGCTGCCGGGAATGGCGTCAGTGATGCAATCTCCATTTGCAAAAAGCTAGAACCAAGAAATATAGCATATTGCATAAATCTATTATTGTGCGTAGTTCTTTAGCCAATTCACACCACGATTCTCCCGGAGACGTCATGACACCAATTCAGGAAGCCGCTGCGCAGGAACGCGCGTGGAAATTTGCCAGTGCAGGGGACAGCGTTCGCCCCAGCCTTCCCGAGGTTAACTCCACAATAAAAGTGCCACATGGCGGCAGCTGGATCCGGCGCCTGCTTGCCTTCATCGGACCGGGCTACATGATCTCCGTCGGCTACATGGATCCCGGCAACTGGGCGACGGACCTCGCGGGCGGCGCGCAGTTCGGCTACACGCTCCTTGCCGTCATCATGCTGTCCAATCTGATGGCGATCCTGCTGCAGGCGCTGTCGGCTAGGCTCGGCATCGTCACCGGCCGCGATCTCGCCCAGGCCTGCCGCGATCACTACCCACGACCGGTCAATCTGGCTCTCTGGTTTGTCTGCGAACTCGCCATCATCGCCTGCGATCTCGCCGAAGTCATCGGCACCGCCATCGCCTTGCAGCTACTCTTCGGAATTCCGCTGATCGGCGGCGCGCTGATCACCGCGCTCGATACGTTCCTGCTGCTGCTTCTGATGAACAAGGGCTTCCGTTATCTCGAAGCCTTCGTGATCGCGCTGCTCATCGTCATCGCCACCTGCTTTGCCGTGCAGATCGCCGCCGCCGCACCGCCGATTGCCGCCATTCTCGACGGCTTCATCCCTTCTCCTGAGATCGTCACCAATCCCGCGATGCTCTACATCGCCATGGGCATCATCGGCGCGACCGTCATGCCGCATAACCTCTACCTGCATTCCTCGATCGTTCAGACCCGCGCCTACAAGCGCAATGACGAAGGCCGCCGTGACGCCATCAAATGGGCAACCCTCGACAGCACCATCGCACTGATGCTGGCCCTGTTCGTCAATGCGGCGATCCTGATCGTCGCAGCCGCCGCCTTCCACAAAACGGGCCATTCGGACGTTGCCGAAATCGACCAGGCATACGAGCTGCTCTCGCCGCTGCTCGGCCTCGGCATCGCCTCCACCCTCTTTGCGGTCGCTCTGCTCGCATCGGGCCTCAATTCGACCGTGACCGCCACGCTTGCCGGCCAGATCGTCATGGAAGGCTTCCTTCGTCTGCGCATCCCGCACTGGGCAAGACGACTTTTGACCCGCGGCCTTGCAATTATTCCGGTTGTATTCGTGACTGCAATTTATGGTGAAAAAGGCACCGCCAACCTGCTTGTGCTCAGCCAGGTCATCCTGTCCATGCAGCTGCCCTTCGCGGTCATTCCGCTGGTCCAATTCGTGACGAATCGCGACAAAATGGGCAGTTTCGTCGTCTCCAGGGGTGTTGCGATCCTCTCCTGGCTGGTCGCGGCAATCATCCTCGCGCTGAACTTCAAGCTGCTCTACGACACCATCTTCAGTTGACGAATCATCTTGAACGCGCGAATCTGGACTTGTGGACGATCACGGCAATTAACAGACTCGTAATATTTGCCTAGATTTCGCCATGATTTGCCCTAGTTTGGGCCCACCGCAATCTGCAGGGTTCCTCACTTCATGGCCGAAAGTCCATTGCGCGTTCAATTTCCTGCAGAGGCTGCGATCCAGGCGCGGCCGCATCGTGATTTTCATATTCCTTTTTTGCCTCGCTCGGCGCATCTGCGCCACCTGATCGCCATCGGGTTGGCCGGAACCGCGTCCTTCGGCCTGCTGGCCACCGTGCTTTATCCGCTATTGGCGCGTCACGAGATCGAGCAGGCTGTACCCGTGCGCACGGCCATGCTGACGCCGCAGCAGCCTGCCATGCCAAAGAGCACCCGGCTGGCCGCCAAGCAGCGCTTCGACGGCGCGCGCTTCGCGCAGGTCGCTGAAAAGGTTTCCAGCGGCGAAACCCGCATTTTCACCTATCACCGCACCACCCTGGTGTTTAAGTCCGGCGAAACCGCAAACACTCATGCCAGCGCCAGCGCCATCAATGCTTCCTATGGCCGGCAGCACCCTCGGGAAGTCGCCTTCGCTCCGACATCGCTGTCGGATATGCGTAACGGCATCTATCCGCAAACCACGCATTACGACGCGGTGCGCCGCTCGCGCTTCCCGGTTCGCGGCGTGCCGCTGAACGTCAGCGTCTCGCGGGCGACGACCGGAGAACCCGGCCGCGAATTCCGCCGGCTCGTCTCCATGCCAAAGGACAAGCAGGACCTTCAGGATATCCTGGCATCTGCCGGTTTGAGCAACGATGCCGGCGACGAGCTGCAGCGCGCGCTCGAAACCGATACGGTTTCCCCGGGCGACAGCCTGGAACTGCTGCTGGAGAAAAAAGGCCCCGGCGCTCGACCGAAGCTGGTCATGGCCCGCCTGAGCGGCGACAAGACGCCGGAACGGGTCGTTGCTCGCGACGACGCGGACAGTTTCGTGCCAATGGCCAACGACCGGCTGTTCTCAACGCTTTACAGTGAAAGCCAGGCCGACACGCCGGCCTCTTCGGACGTTGCCGCAGTCGACCTTAAGAATATCGACGATAGCGATGAAGCAAGCGTCGCCGCCAAGCTCGAAAGGGCGGGACTGACCAAGGAATGCGCTTCACAACTGGTCAAACTCGCCAAAGCCAAGGGCGTTTCCCTTACCAGCATCGAAGACGCGCCCGACAGCGTCGATCTGCTCTTCCGCAAGGCGGAAGATGGCAAGAGCGAGCTGATGTTCATCGAATTCCATGCCGATGGCGATACGCACCGCTTCTATCTGCATAAGAACGGTGGCGAAGGCCCTTCGGAATTCTACGACGAAGGGGGTCATTCGGTCGCCAAGTCGCTGGTACATCGCCCCGTGCCCAACGGTACGCTTGGCGATGGCTTTGCCTGGCGCGTCCACCCCATTCTCGGCGTGAAGAAGTTCCACAACGGCGTCGATTTCCGCGCGCCGATGGGCAGCCCGATCCAGGCCGCCGGCGATGGTGTCGTCGAAAAGATCTCCTGGGAAACCGGCTACGGCAAATACGTCCGCATTCGCCACGATGGCGGTTACGAGACGACCTATGCCCATATTTCTGCAACGCCGTCTGATCTGCGCGTCGGCCAGCGCGTCACCCAGGGACAGGTCATCGCCTATGTTGGCTCGACCGGCTATTCCACCGGCCCGCATCTCTATTACGAGCTGCGCGTCAACGGCCGCTATGAAAACCCGCTGACGGCACAATTGCCGGCCGGCACCAACCTGACGGGCAAGTCGCTCGACAGCTTGCGCTCGCAGGTCAGCCACGTCGAAAACATCATGAGCTATCTCGATGTTCCGGCAGCGCGCAACGTCCCGTCGCAGCCCTTTGCCGCCTTCGGACAGGGACCGAACCTGGGACCGAGTTTCGGACCGAACCACTTCGGCGCACCATCCCCATAATCCGCCAGAAAGCCTGCATCGCGCATCCAGGAGTCCCCGGTGATGAAGGCGGCGATGGCGCCCTGATGCCGAATGCGATAACACTCTTCCTCTAGAGCATGTCGCGCAAAAGTGTGCAGCGGTTTTGCGGCTACGACATGCGTGAAATCAAAGAGCTAAAGCGCGTGAAGCGAATCTTAGAGATCGCGACGCACTTTAGATGCCACGGAGAAAGTCTCCGCGAACCCTCGTGCGGCAGGCTCTCGCGGCGTGGTCGTACGGAGTTCGCAAGGAGTTGAGGTTGGCGCGCAAGCCGTTGCCGGAACAGAAGGAAACGATGCCGAACGAAAACCGGCCTCTGCGTGCCGATGCGCGCCGCAATCGCGACAAGCTGATCGAGGTCGCGGCACTGGTCTTTGCCAGCCACGGCACCGCCGCATCTCTCGAGGATATAGCCCGGCAGGCCGATGTCGGGATCGGCACGCTCTACCGCCACTTTCCCAGCCGGGAGCATCTGGTCGAAGCCGTCTATCGCCATGAGGTGGAGGCGCTTTGCGATGCCGCCCAGGAACTCGCCACGCGGCTGGCGCCCGATCAGGCCCTGGAGGAATGGATGCATCGCTTCGTCGGATATATCGCCACGAAACGTGGTATGGCCGACAGCCTCCGCATCCTGCTCAACAGCAACTCCAAGCTCTTTGCCGAGAGCAACGGCAGGGTGCCAGTGGCGCTCTCCGGCTTGATCGCAGGGGCGGTCGACGCGGGTACGATCCGCCCCGACGTTGACGGCACCGATGTGCTGCATGCTCTCTCAGGCACCTATTCCATGCCCCACTCGCCCGAATGGCACGATCGCTCCCGCCGTCTCGTCGGGCTGCTGATGGACGGGCTGCGCTCGCGGGCGCCTAAGGCGCAATGACAATAGAGCCCTGATAATCGCCGACGCGCTTCCTATATGCTCCTAGAGCATCAGGCTTTCGGAAAATCGAAGCCGATTTTCCGAAAGCCTGATGCGTAGATTCAAACAGAAGAGGTGTCCGCCTCTTATCCCAGGAGCCCCTCATGTCGGAAAAGCCAGTCAAGATCCCCGGTCCCGATCATCCCATCACGATCGAGGAAAAACATGCGCATGTCACGGTTTCCGTCGCCGGCAAGGTGATTGCCGACACGCATGAGGCGCTCTCGCTGAAGGAGGCATCCTACCCCGCCGTCATCTATGTTCCGCGCAAGGACGTCGACATGTCGTTGCTGCAAAAGACCAGCCACGAAACCTATTGCCCCTACAAGGGCGAATGCTCCTACTACAGCATCCCCGCCGGCGGCGAGCGCTCCGTGAACGCCATCTGGACCTACGAGAACCCCTATCCTTCGGTCGGTCAGATCAAGGACTACATGGCTTTCTATCCCGATCGCGTCGATTCCATCGACATCGTTACCTAAAGGGCAAGGCCGCTCGCAGCGTCGAAGACATAGACCTGCTCGGGACTGACGGAGACGTTCAGCGGCTGGCCGTAGCGCACCGGCGCTTCGCCATCGACCACGGCGGTCACCTGATCGCCGGCAAGGTCGAATAGCACATGCGTCTGCGCGCCTGTGGGTTCCACCAGCAGGGTCTGGCCTGACAGCGGCGAACCGCCGCTGGCAAGGCTCAGATGCTCGGGCCTGAGACCGACCTTCACGCTCTGCCCCGCCTTCACCTTGCGTTCCCCAGCAATACGGATCGGTGTGCTATCCTTCAGCCGCACGGCTGGCGAGCCATCGATCCCATCCACCACACCATCGAGGAAGTTCATCGCCGGCGAACCGATGAAGCCGGCCACGAAGAGATTGGCCGGCTTGCGATAGAGCTCGATCGGCGTGCCCTGCTGTTCGATGCGGCCCTGGTTCAGCACCACGATGCGGTCGGCCAGCGTCATGGCTTCGATCTGGTCATGGGTCACGTAGATCGAGGTGGTTTGCACCTTTTGATGCAGCGCCTTGATTTCGGAACGCATCTGCACGCGCAGCTTCGCATCGAGATTGGAGAGCGGCTCGTCGAACAGGAAAACGGCGGGATTGCGCACGATAGCGCGCCCCATGGCGACACGCTGGCGCTGGCCGCCGGAAAGCTGCGCCGGCTTGCGGTCGAGCAGCTTGGTGAGATCGAGCATGCGCGCAGCTTCGTTGACCCGCTGCTCGATGGACTGCTTCGTCTCGCCCGAGAGCTTCAGGTTGAAGCCCATGTTCTCGGCAACCGTCATGTGCGGATACAGCGCATAAGACTGGAAGACCATGGCGATGTTGCGCTCGCGCGGCGTCATGGCGTTGACCACCTGTCCGCCGATCGACACATCGCCATCGGTGATTTCCTCGAGACCGGCGATCATCCGCAGCAACGTCGATTTTCCGCAGCCCGAAGGGCCAACCAGAGCAATGAACTCGCCATCGTCGATCGAAAGCGAGATATCGTGGATGACGGTCAGCGCCCCATAGGCCTTATGGATGTTGTGCAGTTCGACGGATGCCATGCTTTTTGCTCCAGTAAGGCTCAGGACTTCACCGCACCGGCGGTGAGGCCGGCGATGATGTGCTTCTGCGCCAGGAAGAAGACGATGATGGTGGGAAGGATGGTCAGCGTGATGAACGCGAGCACCAGTTCCCATTCGGTGCCGAATTCGCCGCTATAGACCATCATGCCGAGCGGCCAGGGATAGATCGAATCCGAATTCAGCATGATCAGCGGCAGAATGTAGCTGTTCCAGCTGCCGACGAAGGAGATGATGCTGACGGTCGCGATGATCGGCCGCGAGAGCGGCAGCGAGATATGCCAGAAGAATCGGATGTAGCCGCAGCCGTCGACAAAGGCGGCCTGGAACAATTCTTCCGGAAGGTTTCGAAAATAATTTCGGAACAGCAGAATGCTCATGCCGAGGCCGAAGGCCACCTGCGGCAGCACCACGCCCCAATAGGTATTGAGCAGGCCGAGATCGCGGATGCGGATGAACAGCGGCAGGATGGCGGTGGCGGCCGGGAACATCAGGCCGATCAGGAAATAGTTCAGCAGGAAGTTCGAGCCGAAGAATTTGACATGCGCGAAGGCGAAGGCGGCCATCGCCGAGACCGACACCGTCAGGAATACGGTGAGAACGGCGATGATCAGGGAATTCATCATCTGCCGCCAGTAGCGGTCGCCGAAGAGGATGCTGGTGTAATTCTCGACATGCCACTCGGCCGGCAGGCCGAAGGGATTGGTGCGGAGATCACCGAGCGTCTTGAAGCCGCCAAGCGCGGTGGTCAGAAGCGGAATCAGCACGATGGCGGCAATGATGGTCAGCGACACATAGAGATAGATCTTCGTGCCGGCGGTCAGTCGAACGGATGAGGCCATATCAGTCATTGCGCATAAATATCCGTTTGTAGCCGAAGGCGAGGGTGACGCAGATCACGAACAGCACGACGCCGACGGCGCTGCCGAGGCCCACCTGCATGCGGGTGACGCCGAAATTGTAAAGGAAGGTCACCATCGTCTGGGTCGAGTTGAACGGGCCGCCGCCAGTCAGCGGCATGATCATGTCAAAGAGCTGCAGCGATCCCACCACGGCGAAGAAAACGGAGAGACGCAGCGTCGAACCGAGCAGCGGCAACGTCACGTAGCGGAATTTTTGCCAGCCGGTGGCGCCATCGATCTCGGCCGCCTCCAGTACGCTCTTGTCCAGCGACTGCATGCCGGCGATGAACAGCATCATGTGAAAGCCGAAATATTTCCAGACGATCACGCCGAGCACGGCGTACATCGCCAGATCCTTGTCGGCGAGCACGTAAGGGGTCGCGGTGCCGAGGAAATGCGCGAGCGCGGCAAAAAGACCGTAGTCGCCATCATAGACGAAGCGCCAGATGAGGCCTGCCGCCACTTCGGCCAGCACGTAAGGCAGGAAGAAAATCAGGCGGAAGAGCACGACGCCGCGAATGCGATTTGCCAGCATGGTCGCCAGCCAGATGGCAAGCGGCACCTGGATCGCGATCGACACCAGGATGATCAGCGCATTGTTCTTCAGCGACGTCAGGAACGCGCCGTTCTTGAACAGCACCTCGAAATTGCGCGTGCCGACGAACTCTGTCGGCAGGCCGTAGCCGTTCCAGCGATAAAGGCTGTACCAGGCCGCTTCGCCCATCGGCAGGATGACGAAGATGGTGAACAGCAGAAGTGCGGGCGGCAGAAACAGCAGGATAACAGGCATACGCCCCTGTGCGGCCGGCGATTTTCGCTTTGCAGCGGGTCTCACTCTGGCAACGTTAGGCATAGCAGTCGTGGCGCTGACATCGGTCATGGGCGGTCTCGACAATTGCAGTTCAAAGAAAAATCGGCGCCGGCACAAGGGAGCGGCCGGCGCCGGATGCCGCTAGAGCTGGTCCTGTTCGAAGGCGTCCTGAACCTGCTGTGCGCCATCCTTTGGCGTGATCTGGCCGGAGGCGATACCGACGGAGATGTCGTTGACCACACGGCCGACGGACGGGCCGAGATCTTGGTCGAAGAAGTTCTGGTGCCAGGTCGAGTGCGCCAGCTGATCGGCCGCGCCGCGCATCAGCGGAGACTTGATGCCATCCTCCGCACCGATGGCCACCGGAATGATTAGGCCGGACTGGGCAATGGTGCGCTCATTCTCGGCATTGGTGAGATAAGCGAGGAAATCGAGGGTCTCGGGCGGCGCCTTCTTGGTGACGGCCCAGCCATTCAGGCCGCCGAGCGTATCGGTCGGGGCACCGGCGCCACCGGTCACGGCCGGGAACGCGAAACGGCCGATATTGTCGTCAGCCAGGCCCTTACCGTCGCCGGAATTGACGCGCTGGGTGGCAACCGTCGTCTCGAAGCTGAGGATCATCGCCGCCTTGCCGTCACCGAAGACACCAAGCGTCTGCGGCCAGGTGGCGCCGAGATAGCCGGGCTGGAAGGGCTCCAATTTGCCGAGCTCGGCGAGCTGCTCGCCAGCCTTGATGATGGCCGGATCGTTGAAGCCGTTGCCCTTGCCGTTCTTGGCATCGTTGAAGACCTGCTGACCACCGTCACGCATGACGAGGTAGCTCCAGTAGAAATGGATCGGCCACTTCTCGCCACCGCCTCCAGCAATCGGCACGATGCCGGCCGCCTTGATCTTCTTCACCGCCGCCAGATAGTCGTCCCAGGTCTTGATGGCGTCGGCATCGACGCCGGCCTTGGCGAAGAGTGCCTTGTTATAAAAGAAGGAAACGGTGCCCATCTGATAGGGAACGGCGCTGACCTTGCCGTCGAAGGTCAGGCCCTTGATCGCAGCCTGATTGTAGCTCTTCTTCCAGGCGCCGTCCTTGGCGTCCATCGCCGAGGTCAGGTCGAGCAGCGTGCCGGTCTGCTGCTGCTGCTTCAGCACGCCGCCGCCCCAGCTATAAAACAGATCCGGGGCGTCCTTGGATTGCAGAAGGGTCGGCAGCTTGGCCTTGAAGGCTTCGTTTGCCAGGAACTGCATCTCGATCTTCGTGCCGGGATGCTTGGCCTGATATTCGTCGGCGATCTTGCGCCAGATCGCGACGTAAGCCGGATTGGCCTCAAGATGCAGCCACTTCACGGTGGTCTCGGCGGCAGCGCTCGTGACGCCAGCCAGAATCGCCAGCCCGCTCGTCGCGGCAATAGCGGCAATGCGAAGGGCTTTCGCCCCACGTAGATGGATCATGATTTTCTCCTCCCAAGGGAACCAAGAACCTCAATATTTTTTCCCTTATGCGGAATAATTCAACGGAGCTTTGATGAAATGTCAACCGCCGCAGCTAAATTTTCGGCAGATCGACCGCGAAACGGCTTGACATTGGGCAGTCACCATAGGTTATTTAATTCGCATTCCGTTAAAAATACCAGGCCGCAGCCGAGCGGGTTCATCATTCGGCACCAATCTCATGAAAACAGCAGATCCCGAGCTTATGCGGGCGATAAACCGCTTCAACGTGCTGGATACGATCCGGCGGGCGGGCTCCATCGCACGTATCGAAATCAGCGACCGCACCCAGCTTTCGACCACGACGGTCTCGGCAATCACCGCCTCGCTGCTCGATGACGGGCTGATCCTCGCCCGCACCGAAGGCGACCTGCGCGAGGCAGCCACACGCGGCCGGCCCCGCGTCATGCTGGAACTCAATCCCGATGCTGCGCGCGTCGTCGGCGCGAAAATCGCCGCCAATCGCATGGTCTTCGTCGTTACGGATTTTTGCGGCGAGGTTCTCTCGACGCTGACGCTGGCACTGCGCGTCGACCGGCAACCCATCGGCGTCATTGCCGATCTGATCGAGGACGGCGTGCGCCGCTGCGTCGTCGATGCCAATCTGGCTCTGGACGAGATCGATTCCGTCTGCCTCGGACTGCCCGGCGTCATCGAACACCGCACCGGCCATGTCCGCACCAGCCCGATCTTCCGCGAGACAGGCGTCGACTTCGCCAGGGAAATGTCGGAGCGCCTGGGCGTTACCACGATCGTCGAAAGCGATGCGCACGCCATCACGCTCGCACATCACTGGTTCGGCAAGGCGAGAGACCTGGATGACATGGTGCTGGTCTCGCTGGAACAGACGTTAGGACTGGGCGTGCTGCATGGCGGTCAGCTATTTCGCGGCGCCGGCGGCCTCAGCCACAATCTCGGCGATCTCGTACTCGGCATCGGGCCGCAGGGCACGATCAGGCTGGCAAGCCTTGCCGGCGAAAGCGCCATTCTCGGCGACCAGCCAAGCGGCCGATTTGCCGAAGCCATTCGCCTCGGTCGGGGAATGGCTCACGCCAAGACGCTGATCGACGCCGAGGATAATACGCTCATAGGCGCGGCCATTCGCGCCGGCGAAGCCTGCGGCATGGCACTCGCCAATATCGTCACGTTGTTTGCTCCGCCGCGCGTCATTCTGGTGGGATCGAGCCTGGCGCTCGGCCAGCCCTTCCTGGACAGCTTGCGGGAGGCCTATTCGCTGGCCATCCCGCCATCGATCAAGGGCGTGACCGAACTGGTTTTCGATCAGTCGACCGACGAGACCTGGGCGCAGGGCGCTGCGGTCGTGGCGCTGCGCGAACTTTACGAATCGCCCTGGGGAACGACGGGGCCGGCACCGGCCCTCTGACCCCTACAGCAATTCCGGAAAACTGCGCAGCTGTTTTCCATCTGGAATTGCATCGAAACAAAAGGATGGAGCGGCTCAGCGCTCACATGAAACGCCGAGCCGCTCCAGGACAGCAAAGACAAGTCATCTGGAGGAAGCTTATGAACAAGGTCGGCATCGGCATTATCGGCTGCGGGAACATTTCCGGCGCCTATCTCAAAGCCATGAAATCCTTTCCCATTCTCGACATCAAAGGCGTCGCCGACCTCAATCGCGAGCTTGCCGAAGCGAAAGCTGCCGAATTCGGCCTGAAGGCGGTCGATATCGCCGCCCTGTTCGCTGATCCCACGATCGAGATCATCGTCAACCTGACCATCCCGAAGGCGCATGTCGCTGTCGGCCTGCAGGCGTTGGACGCCGGCAAGCATACCTATTCCGAAAAGCCGCTCGGCATCAATTTCGCCGAAGGCAAGAAGCTTGCGGATGCGGCTGCCGCCAAGGGCCTGCGCATCGGCGCGGCACCCGATACCTTCCTCGGCGGCGGCCATCAGACGGCTCGCGCCATCATCGACGAAGGTGCGATCGGCATCCCGGTCGGCGGCACCGCCACGTTCATGTGCCCGGGCCACGAGCGCTGGCATCCGAATCCGGCTTTCTATTACGAAGTCGGCGGCGGCCCGATGCTCGACATGGGTCCCTACTACATCACCGATCTCGTCAACCTGCTCGGTCCCGTCTCCCAGGTTGCCGGCTTTGCGGTGACGCCACGCAAGGAGCGCATCATCACCAGCGAGCCACGCAATGGCGAGCATATCCCCGTGCACGTGCCGACCCACGTCGCCGGTGTCATGGCCTTTGCCAATGGCGCGGTCGTGCAGATCGGCATGAGCTTCGACGTCGCCGGCCACAAGCATGTGCCGCTCGAAGTCTACGGCACCGAGGGCACGCTGATCGTGCCCGATCCGAACCATTTCGGCGGCGCGGTCGAGTATCTCAAGAAGGGCGGCCAATTCGAAGACCGTGAGGTTGCGGCTCCCTATGCCGATGGCAATTACCGTTCGCTTGGCGTCGCCGATCTCGCGCATGCCATCCGCTCCAACCGGCCGCACCGCGCCAATGGCAGCCTCGCGCTGCATGTGCTCGAGGTCATGGAAGCCTTCCAGAGCGCCTCCGAGACCGGGCGCACGGTCACCATCACGACCCAAACCGAACGTCCGGCCCCTCTGTCCGAATCCCTCGTGGACGGAAAAATCGGCCGCTAGAACGGTTCAGCGTTTCATAGAACCGCCGAACCGTTCTCGCTCTTTGTTCTCTCGCAATTCCGGACGGAAAACCGCTACGCACTTTTCCTGGAATTGCTTTAACCACACAATTTCAGGAGGAATATCATGCGTGAAGCACTTATCGTCTGGGGCGGCTGGAGCGGCCATGAACCGCAGGAATGCGCCCACATCATCCGCGACATGCTGGAGGAGGACGGCTTCAAGGTCTACCTCGAAAACAGCACCGAGGCCTTCGCCGATCCCTCGATCCACGATCTCAGCCTGATCGTGCCGATCGTCACCATGTCGAAGATCGAGAAGGAAGAGGTGAAGAACCTCGCCGCTGCAATCGAAAGCGGCGTCGGCATCGCCGGCTATCATGGCGGCGCGGGCGACTCGTTCCGCGAAAGCGTCGAGTATCAGTTCATCATCGGCGGCCAATGGGTCGCCCATCCCGGCAATATCATCGATTACACGGTCAACATCACGCGGCCTGATGATCCGATCATGGACGGGATCACCGATTTCCCCTACACATCGGAGCAATATTACATGCATGTCGACCCGTCGAACGAGGTGTTGGCGACCACGACCTTTACCGGCGACCATGCCTACTGGATCGACGGCGTCGTCATGCCGGTTGCCTGGAAGCGCAAATACGGCAAGGGCCGCGTCTTCTATTCATCGCTAGGCCACCAGGCCAAGGAATTCGCGGTGCCGCAGATGAAGACCATCTTCCGCCGCGGCGCCAACTGGGCTGCGCGGTAAAGATTGAGAAGTTGACGGTGGAATTCAAAAAGGGGGCGCGAACGCCCCCTCAAATCAAAAAGCCTCGATCGACCCCGCTTAGCTCTTCTTGATCTTCAGCTTCGCCTTACCTTCATCCACCAGCTTCTGCGCGGCTTCCGCAACCGTGATCTTGCCGAAGGCAAGCTGATCGGCGACGGGGCGCATCACATTGCCGTCGAATTCCTGAGACCCCATCGGGGCAGGCGGCGGATAATCGCCCACCTGGTCTTTCAGCAGCTCGACATATTTCACCGTCAACTGCTCCGTGGGATTGAGCTGCGGCAGGATCGCCGCGCGCACGCTCGGAGACATCGGCACGCCACGCTCGACGCCGAGAATCTTGCCGGCTTCGATATCATTGACGAAGAAATCGATGAATTTCGCTGCCGCTTCGCCATTCTTGCTCGTTGCGCCGACGCTCCAGATCAATGCCGGGCGGTAGTAGTGACCGGAAGGACCGTCCTTCTTTTCACGCGGCAACATGGTGATCGCCAGCTTGCTCTTGACCACGAGCTGATAGCCGACGAGCTGGTTGGAATAAGCCATGCCCATGGCGGACTTGCCGAGCGCCAGGCAGTTGCTTTCGATGACATTCTGATCGAGCGTCTGCACATCCGGCGGCACCGTGCCGCCGCGCTTGCGCAGCTCCTCCCAGTAGGAATACCATTCCTTGGCGTCATCGACGCCGAAGCCAAGCTCACCTTCCTTGGTGAAGAGGCTTTTGCCACGCTGGCGCATCCATGCATCCAGCACATAGTTATAACGCGCGCCGTAGGGACCGCCCCAATAGGCCCGCTTGCCGGCAGCCTTCGTCATCTCGACGGCGAGATCGGCATATTCGGCCCAGGTCGTCGTCGGGCCAGGCGGGGTCAGGCCCGTTTTCTTGAAGATCTCCTCGTCGTAAAGGAGCGTGAATGAGTTGAGGCCGAGCCCGACACCATAGAGCTTGTCGTTGACCGTCGTCAGCTTCAGCATGTCCTTGCCGAACGCATCGACCTTCAGCGTCGAGGGCACGAACTGATCGAGCGGCAGGCAGGCGCCGCGTTGCGAATAGTCCGAAATCGAGCTGGGCTCGAGCTGGAAGACATCGGCAATGTTCTGGCTGGCCATGCTTGTCGCAAGCTTGGCCCAATAGCCGTCGCCGGCGAGACTTTCACCAATAACGGAAAGGTCCGGGTTCTTGCTGTGAAACAGCTCGGCAACCGCAACCGTGCGCTTGCCTCGGTCGGGCGAGCCCCACCACATGGCGCGCAGCTGCGTCGCATCGGCGAATGCCGGCGACGCCCCTCCCCCGAGAGCCAGACCAGCCGCGGCTCCCGCAGCTCCGATCATGAATGAACGGCGATTCATGCGCATGAGATTCCTCCTTCTCTTGCGTTGTCGTCCGCAGCGATCTCCCCGACGCCTCAAGCGGACTAAGGTGGCGCGACGATATGCAACTTCATTGCAATGTGCAATAAAAAAACTTTCTATTGCAAATTTGCATAATTTTGCATACCGTTTGCAATATGAACGACATTCGCTCCAAACGTATCAGGCAGGCCGATATTGCCGCTGCCGCTGGCGTCTCCGTCTCGACGGTGTCGCGCGTCCTGACCAATGAGCCAGGCATCAGCGAAACGATCCGCCAGCACATCTTCAAGGTCGCAAGCGATCTCGGCTATCCGCTGAAAACCGCGGCGGAGACGGCAACCGGCGGCCTGGCGCTGATCGCCAGCGACAGCGTCACCGGAGGCTTGAGCGTTTTCTACGAAGGCATTCTGGAAGGTCTGCGCGCCGGTGCCGCGGAACGTGGCATGCGTTTCGACATCCGCCTCATCCGCGAAACGAGAACGGAGCCGGACCTGGTGCAGGAATATCTGCAAACCGCGGGCGCCGAGGGCCTGTTCCTCGTCGGCATCGACCCCTCGGAGGAGCTATGCCGGTGGCTTGAAGCAAGCGGTACGCCGACCGTGCTCGTCAACGGCACCGACCCAAAGCTGCGTTTCGACGGCGTCTCACCTTCGAATTTCTTCGGTGCCTATAATGCAACCCGACGCCTGCTCGATGCCGGTCATCGCCGCATTCTGCATCTCACAGGTTCGCATCGCCAGACGATCCGCGAGCGCATCCGTGGCTTCGAAGCTGCGGTCGCTTCCGTCGAAGGCGCGGAAGGCCGGCTTGTCGAAATGAACTTCCGCGGCAGCTCCAGTCATGAGGCCCATGACGCGACGGCAGCGATTTTAGCCGCAAACGAAGGTTATACCGCCGCCTTCTGCATGAACGATTTCATCGCCGTCGGCGTGCTCGATGCCGTGATCGAAGCCGGCCTGCGCGTGCCGGAAGACTTCGCCATCGTCGGCTTCGACGATCTTCCCTGCGCGCTGATGACCAATCCCCGGCTGGCAACCATGCGCGTCGACCGCGCGGCGCTCGGCCGCGAAGCCATCCGCCTGATGATCGCACGTTTCCGCGATCGCGATGCGCCGGCCCGCCAAATCTGCCACGGCGTCCCCCCCATCGCCGGCGGCACGCTGCCGCCCGAAACCTGAAGCCCAATCCCGCCGCGGAAACGATCGAGAAAGCCGAACCGATGATCTACGACCCCGCCAGCTCCAATCCGCTCGCCGGCAACCCGCTTGCCAACCGCGCCGACATGCGCCGTGCGCTGACCGACCTGTTCGATCCGCTGCTGCCCTATTTTTCCGAAGGCAATGCCCGCGTCCGCATCGATGGCGCCGGGGCACATTTCGATCGGGCGGCCGCCGATCTCGAAGGCTTCGCCCGCCCGCTCTGGGGCCTTGCACCGCTCGGCGCCGGCGGCGGCGACTTCCGCCATTGGGCCCGCTACGCCGAAGGTCTTGCCAATGGCGTCGACCCCAAACATCCGGAATATTGGGGCACGGTGAACGGCCGTGACCAACGCATGGTCGAACTCGCAGCCCTCGGCTTCGCGCTTGCCCTCGTGCCGGAAAAGATCTGGGAGCCGCTCGATCAGCGCGCGCGTGACAATCTCATCACCTACCTCAAGCATGCACGCACCTTCGATTATGCCGATAACAACTGGAAATTCTTCCGCATCTTCGTGGATATCGCGCTCGACCGGCTCGGCGCCTCCTTCGACCGCAGCCTGACGGAAAGATACCTGAACGAACTCGACGGCTTCTACATCGCCGACGGCTGGTATCGCGACGGCGATGTCCGGCGCATCGATCACTACATTCCCTTCGCCATGCATTTTTACGGGCTGATCTACTCCAAGCTCGTCAACGACGATCGCTCGGAGCGATACCGCGAGCGTGCAATGTTGTTCGCAAGGGATTTCCGCCATTGGTTTGCGCCCGATGGCGCTACCATCCCCTTTGGCCGCAGCCTGACGTACCGTTTCGCCTGCGCCGGCTTCTGGTCGGCGCTTGCCTTTGCCGATGTCGAGGCGCTGCCATGGGGTGAGGTCAAGGGGCTGTGCCTCCGACACCTGCGCTGGTGGGCCGACAAGCCGATTGCCCATCGCGATGGCACCCTGCCGATCGGCTTTGCCTATCCCAATCTGCTAATGTCGGAGAACTACAATTCCGCCGGCTCGCCTTATTGGGCTTTCAAGGCTTTCCTGCCCTTGGCGATCCCCGAAACGCATCCATTCTGGACGGCGGAAGAAAAGCTGCTGGAAAATGCGCCGGCTATCATCCCACAAAAGCATCCCGGCATGGTGCTGATGCGCAGCAAAGCCGATGTCGTCGCGCTCTCTTCCGGCCAGGAAAACCAGCAGATGCGCTTCGGCGCCGAGAAGTATTCGAAATTCGCCTATTCCGCCCACTACGGCTTCAGTGTCGAAAGCGACGAGCGCATCTTCGCCGGCGGCGCCTTCGACAGCATGCTCGCCTTCAGCGACGACGGCCTGCATTACCGCGTGCGCGAAACCAATGAAGAGGCCAAGCTCGCCGGCGATACGCTCTATGCCAAGTGGTCGCCCTATCCGGATGTGACCGTGGAGACATGGCTCGTCCCTGCCGCACCGTGGCATATTCGCCTGCACAAGATCAGCACGCCGCGGCCGCTGCAGACGGCAGAAGGCGGGTTTGCCATCGCCAGGCGCGACCTGGAGATGGATACGCTGGTCTCTGCCACGGATGCCGCTTATGTCGTCGGCGAAGAAGATTTCAGTGGCATTCTCGATCTCGGCTCGACGATCAGGCGCGAAGGCATTGCGCAGAAAGCACCGCCGAACACCAATCTCATCGCCTCGAAGACGCTGGTGCCACAGCTGCGCGGCACCATTCCCGCTGGCGAGACCATTCTCGTCTCGGCCGTGCTTGCAGAGAAGGACATTTCGGCCGTCGATCATGCCTGGACCAAACCGCCAGCGAGACCCGATATCGACGCTATGCGCGCCCTTGTCCGGAACAAGGGCATCACGGTCAGCGCCATCGAGGCGCCCGGTCGCCTGCCATGACGCAATTTGCTTCCAGCCGCCCGGCCATCGCCCTTGCCATGCAGCCGTCGCGCACACAGCACGTCCTCCCGGAGGCGCTCCTGCAGCGCCTCGATACCGTTGGCCGCGTGCTGGATGTCGCGCCGATGCAGAATTTCAACGACGTACGCGCGGCAAAGCTGCTTGCCGAAACCGAGATCCTTGTTACGGGCTGGGGCTCGCCAACCATTGATGCTGCGGTGCTCGCACAGGCGCCGCGTCTGAAGCTGGTCGCTCATTCTGCCGGCACGGTGAAGGGTCTGCTTGGTGATAGCCTGTTTGATCGCGGCATAGTGGTCAGCCACGCGGCCCAGGCCAACGCTCTGCCCGTTGCCGAATTCACGCTTGCCGCCATCATCTTCGCCGGCAAGAAGGTCTTCCAGTTCCGCGATTTCTACGTTGCCGACCGCGACCGGAAGAGAACCGTGCCGATGCAGGCCGAAGCCATCGGCAACTATGGCCGCACTGTGGGCATCATCGGCGCTTCGCGGATCGGCCGGCGTGTAATCGAGCTTCTATCGCCCTTCGACTATCGCATCCTGCTTTACGATCCCATGGTCGGCAGCGCGGAAGCAGCCCAGATGGGCGTCGAGAAAACCGAGCTGGATACCTTGATGGCATCCGCCGACATCGTTTCGCTGCACGCTCCTTCCCTGCCCGCCACGCATCACATGATCGACGCAGGTCGCCTGTCGCTGATGAAGGAAGGAGCGACCTTCATCAACACGGCGCGCGGCGCCTTGGTCGATGAAGCAGCTTTGATCGCCGCACTCAAGACCGGCCGCATCGACGCGATCATCGACGTCACCGACCCTGAAATTCCGGAGGCGGCATCGGCCTTCTACCACCTGCCGAATGTCTTTCTAACCCCGCATATCGCCGGCGCCGTCGGGCTGGAACGCACTCGCCTCGGCGAGATGGCTGTCGACGAAGTCGTTCGCTTCATCGAAGGCAAGCCGTTGCTCTATGAGATCCGCCGCGAGGACATGGCGCGCATGGCATGATGCGCCGCAGCAGTTCCACGAAAACTCCCTGAAATCGCCCCATTTCGGCACAGGCGAACAACTCGTTTTTAATCATTCCGCGCTAGCAATCTCTTGAGTAAAGAGGTTCTAGTAATGCGTACCCGCGTCATTTCCATTCTGGCCGTAATGCTGCTCGGCGTGCTGGCGGGCTGTGCGACCGCACCCCATCATACCCGCAACATCTGCGCGATCTTCGATCAGCGCGACGGCTGGTTCAACAACTGGCAGCGGGCCGCAGAGCGAACGGAACGCAAATACGGCGTACCGGTGCCGATTCTGATGGCGACGATCTACACCGAATCCGGCTTCCGGCCGCGCGCCCGCCCACCGAGACGCTATCTGCTCGGCTTCATTCCCTGGAAACGCCCGACGACGGCCTATGGCTATTCGCAGGCGCTCGACGGCACCTGGGACAAGTACAAGCGCGAAACGGGCAACTGGGGCGCAAGCCGCACCGACTTCTCCGACGCCATCGACTTCGTCGGCTGGTATCACTACCAGACGCACCTGCAGACCGGCATTCCGCTGAACGATTCCTACAGCCTGTACCTCGCCTATTATTCGGGCGCGAAGGGCTATCTGCAAGGATCGTGGCGCGGCAATTCGACCGCTCTGGCCGGCGCCAAGCGCTTCAACGGCATGACGAGAATCTACGCGCAGCAGCTGCCAAGCTGCAACTGATCTCGGCACCTGTTTCGGATAAAGCACCCCGAAAACCGATCAGTCGTCGCCTCAGGGCCGCGGCTCCAGCAGATTGAGACCGCCGTCTTCGCCCCAGATATCGGCAACCGATACCTGCTGACCCGTGCGGCTGCTCTGCAGAGCAGCGATACCGCATAGGACGGACATCGCCCCCGCCCGCGAACCAGCGCGCTGCTTGAGCTCGTCGTTCGGTCCCGAGCGCAGCAGCATGTTGCGCAGCCGGTCGTCGCCGCCATAATGCCCACCGGACGAATGCGGCACCCAGATGCGCTCGACATCGCCGAAATTCTTCATCACGACGATTTCGTCGGCAGGCGGCGTCGTCCACTTCTGCTTCTCGTATTGGCGCAGCTCGATGCGGCCCTTATGCCCGTTGAAGGCGATGTGATGCCCTTCGATCGGCATGTAGGTATTGAGGGAATAAGAGACGTTGACGCCGTTGCGATATCGGATGGAGGCGACCATCGTATCGGGGATATCGATATCCTCACGGAAGACGCAGGCGTCGCGCACATAGCCATCGACGGCCGAAGGATCCTCATAGAGGCTCTCGAGCAGCGGCGTTGCGCTGATGTCGAGATAGTAGTTGCACTCATCCTTGTACCGACAGCCACGACAGCGCTCGCCGCGAAATGGACCTTTGCGGCCGTAGTGCTTGAGATCGGCAAAGGCGGCGACCGTTTCCGGATCGGAATCCAGATACCAGTTCAGAAGATCGAAATGGTGTGTCGCCTTGTGAACGAAGAGGCTGCCGGAATTTTCCGTGAAGGCATGCCAGCGGCGGAAGTAGTCGGCACCATGGCTGGTGTCGAGATACCAATGGAAGTCGACTGACGTGACATCGCCAATGACACCCGAATTGATCAGCTCCTTGATCTTCGCCGGGGTCGGCGCAAACCGGTAATTGAAGGAAATATCCAGCCGCTTGCCGGTGCGCGCTTCGGCATCGAGGATGCGCTTGATCTTGTCGACCGTCGTCGTCATCGGCTTTTCGCTGATGACATTGGCGCCCGCCTCCATCGCCTTGACGATCAGATCGTCATGGGTGGAATCGCGGGTGCAGACGATGACGAGATCCGGCTTTTCCACACGCAGCAGCGCGTCGAAGTCGGTATAAACCGGCACGGACACACCAATATATTCCAGCGCCCGCTTCGCGCGCATGGCATTGAGATCGCAGACCGCAACAAGCTCGACATCGTCGCTCCAGCCCTCGATCAGCTCCTTGCCCCACATGGTCGCGCCACGATTGCCCGTGCCGACCAGAACGTAGCGTTTCTTCGATGACTGCATCTGCTCCTCCAGAATCTGCAAACAACGATGATGAGGCCTCAGCGGCCTAGATTTATCTCGGTGGGGCCATGCCTGAGAGGACTCAAGGCCCTCATGACCTTGACCAAAATCCTATGCCGGCGACCTTTCCATCGCCGCCCAATCCGGCGCAACCGCCGAACCAAGGCCGACAGCGGCGATAACGGAGCCAATGGCAAGCTGTCCCGCCTCGATCCGTAACCGCGTGCGGCCATTGCTGACGCGGTAAAGATCGGAATGCGCCTCAGCAAAAGCCGCTTGTTCGGCCTCCGGCGCGCCGGCCATGCCGTCGACATAATGATGGCCGTTGCGCTCGATATGGGTCATGCCGATCAGCGAGGCCAGCGCCAGATCCTGCTGCACGGCAAGGCCACCCTGCGTCGTCAGATCTTCCGCCGACATGAAATAGGGAACACCATCTTCCGCACTCCATTTGGCGACGCGCGCCCGGTTCAATAGCGAGCGATAGAACCCTTTGCACGATTTCGAGGAAATGCCGGTATAGCCGAGCGCCCTCGCCGTGACGAAAGCATCGATGTCGGCATCGGATTCGTCGATCTCGACCGGCTTGAAACCGGCAAGCGCCTTCACCGGCTTCTCGAAGGCATGGGCGCGGGCGATCGGCTGCTCGACGAACAGGATGGAGGCGGCAAACCGCGCCAGCCTCGGCTCCTCCTTCACGCGGGCGAGCAGATCAGCGACCGCTTCGGCGGATGAAAACTGCTCGTTACCGTCAAGCGTCACCGAATAAGCGGGCACCTTGGCCTCGATAACAGCAGCAACGCGACAGAGGCGATCGATATCGGCATCGGCAACGCCGGAAACCTTGACCTTGAAGAAGGTCAGGCCATAGGCATCGATGGCCTCCTCGAAACTCTCCGGCAGACCGTCATTCAGACGCTCGCTCACGGCAATGTCGCCAGCCACGATGGCATCGACCAAGCCGATGGTATGGCGCGCGGCAAGGCTAGCCGCCGGCTCCAATGTCGAGAGAAAACCTGAAAGGTCGAAGCCCGCGAGATCGCGGGCTGTCGAAGCATCGATGCCTGGGCGATTGGCCTTGATCGCCTGCGCAATGTTCAGCGCTTCCAGCCGGCAGAGCGCATCAAGAATGGCCCTATCGGCGAGTGCCAGGCCGAAAGAGGCCACCAGCCCGTTCAGCTTTTCTCCCGCGGCCCGCGCATGATGCGAGGCTTCGACAGCCGCGTGCAGTCCGAAAGCCGTTCCTGGACCTGCATTCCTCAGCGCATCGAGCGCCAATGCCAACGAACGGCGGAGCTGGTTTTCGTTGTCTGCATTGGAAAGCTCCGGCGATTTGTCGAACCATTTCGGCACCATCAGCTCGGCGGCCATCCCTTCGGCAGAGCGTCCCCGCGCGTCTTCGATGCGCACGCGCAGAAAAATCTGCCGCGCCTCGCGCAAGGTCGCCGCCCCGAAGCGGAAGGGCAGCCGCAGCTTGACCGGGCGCTCGAACGTCTCGGCCTCGACAAACCTGATTTTCAATGAATCGGTCATGATGCTAGGCGGCTCCCGTGATTGTCAGGCAAGTCTGCTTGCATAGGGGTCAATATACATGGCCCGTCGCCCCACCCCTCCTCGTTTCAACGGAGAGGGGTGGGGGCGGCCATTCGTTCGTTGCAGAGGCGGCTTTTAAAATCTCCAGCCACGTCGCATCGCAGCCAACGGATTTCACGATGTCTCCTCCTCGCCTAATTCCCTCCAGAATCAGGAAAAGCAAATGCCCTGCCGCCTAAGCAATGTAACCATATAGTTACAAGATCGCGCGTTACCTCCGGCCTTGTCAATCGTCTTTTGAAAATTTTCCGGAACTCCCCGCATCTCCGGCCTTAGGGAGCTGGATCGAAGCAAGCGTGACCGCGACAATATGCTCGCCCCAGGCATTCAGCGCCTCCTGCGATGTCAGCTTGCGCGCGAAAATCGTCGATAGCGTGTGACGGTTCGACAGATAGAAGAAGCCGAGTGCGGCAATGGTAAGATAGACGGAAATCGGGTCTACGGCCGGTCGGAAAATACCGAGCACCTCCCCACGGCGCAGCACATCGGCAAGCTCGTCGATCAGATGCGAATGCATGATCGAAACCTTTTCCGACCGCTGCAGATAGCGCGCATGATGCAGGTTTTCTGTCGCAAGCAGACTTAGAAACTCTGGATGCGCAAGAAAATGCCGCCAGGTGAACAGGGCAAGTTCCCGCATTCCCTCCTCGGGGTGGCGGCGCGCGAGATCGAGCTGTTTTTCAGCATTGCGGATCGTCGCATAAGTCGCTTCCAGCACGGCGAGATAGAGGCCCTCTTTATCTCCGAAATAATGATAGAGCATCCGCTTGTTGGTCTGCGCCCGTGCCGCGATCGCATCTACTCGAGCGCCACCGAAACCATGGGCCGCAAATTCTTCCGTCGCCGCCTCCAGGATTGCAGCCTGGGTGCGCTGCGGATTGCGCGAGAGCCGCTTCTCCGCAACCTTGCCGGCGCTCACTTTCGCTTTATTTTCAGCCTGTTGTCTCGCCCTGCCCGCCATGGACGATCTCCTTTCGGGCCGATGCCTTTTGCGATTGACGCAGCCGGCGCCGGCATGCCCGTTTCGATTGTGATGCGATTGACGCTTGACAGCGGTCGCGTTTCTATCCAACTTGTAACCAAATAGTTATATCATGCAAAGCAGTTCGTAAATCATCGGTTCGCTGGGGAGGAGACCAGGATGACGTTGACGATCGACCGCCGGCAGTT